>ERZ779865.1220-NODE-1220-length-19456-cov-7.636204_pt1 | contig 19456 bp, 16 predicted proteins | sample MGYA00433088_ERZ779865 | MGnify/ENA primary metagenome ERZ779865 (study PRJEB29588, sample SAMEA2151703) | human gut metagenome | biome: human gut; feature: human-associated habitat; material: faeces | place: Denmark | collected 2008/2010 ... | reverse complement strand
CGGGTATGTGTTTGATGAGGAGACGGGGCTGTACTATCTGCGGAGTCGGTACTATAATCCGCAGCAACTTCGATGGATTAATTCCGATAATATTATAGCAGTCAATAGTGGTTTCACAGCAGCTAATAATTATGTATATTGCGGAAATTCACCGATTAATCGCTATGATGCCAATGGACGCTCATGGAAGGATGTAGTCCGAGGACTGATACATAGAGGTAACGAGTGTCTTATGTCATTGGGAGTTGATACAACGTCCATTGGAGCTTTTCTTCTTATGATGGAAGAAGAACCAGCGGATTCGGGAATTTATCATGCAAAGGAGAATTGCTGGCAGCAGTATTTTGGGTATAACGATTTATATGACTATGCCTTTGATATAGGCACGGATATGCAGCGAGTTAAATTCGACTTTGTATGCAATGGTACATCTTACGTTCTCTGGGCGTGGAAGGGCGATTATATTAATTTAGGTGCAGGTGCAGAATTGGGTATCTATACGGGGGACAACTTCCAGAAAAATGTAAATACCCGCTTGGCTATGCCAATGAGATTAACACTGTCATATAATGGCGCTGAGATTATTAATTATCACCCAACAGCTGAACAGTGGTGGATTACGGGCTTTAATTCGAACTATATGCGGGTAAAGGCATGTGACCTAACAGCAACGTTTTCGGTGAGGTTCACAGATCAGGAAATGTATGATGCGTTTTATGGCACATGGAACAATAGAGAACAGGACGGCTGTCGATGGGTTTTTGATGGGACAACGTGCACAGCTACATTGCGTTTTTGAAACAAATAGGAGAGAAAAAATGATGAAAGAGCTAATAGCCATGTTCATGACGTTATGCTGCTCACTGGTACTAAGCTCGTGCAATATCCCTTCAGCGCGGAGGCGCTTTTTTACCTATCCTATGAAAGAAATATTGAATGATACATTCAGCGAATTTATTCACCATCTGAACCAACATGACGCGCAGGCAATGCTGGCAATGTTTTCCGCATCGGCTGTCGAAGAACAGCCGCTATTGTTGGATGAAGTAGATGCGATGATTGCACACTTTCCAGATCCCGTGACGATTACAGAAGCAGCCAGTGGAATTGGGCAGTCTTCCAGTACAACTAATGGGGAAAATCGAACAAAAGGAATAGGTAACTTTAGCATAGAGTCTAATGGTGTGCGTTACTACGTTTTCTTATCTATCTGTACGGAGGATTCTGCAAACAAAGAGGAAGTGGGTATCATTGAACTATCCATCATTTCAGTAGACAACTATCATGATTCTACTCTCTTCGGAGGCGATCCAGAAAGAAAAAAGGGAATTAACATTCTCGAATAATGCTTTTGCCTCATACAATGGAGCAAGTTTTTACCCCAAAAGTTCATGTAATAACTTATAGACTCTTCTCATAAACAATATTGCAAGTGCTTTTCTGTATTTAGGAAGCGCACGGCGGCACACAACCGACACCCACTCGGCTGTGTGCCGCTTTTTCTATGCCTGAAAATTTTCTTTATTTTCGCGTTTCAGAAACTGAAATTCAGGCAGCCCGGAAAGGCTTGCATTGCCCCGATTCCCAAGTGGACGGCAAAGAAAAAAGTCCTGAATCCCTTGGAATTACTGGGGTTCAGGATTTCAGTTTCTGGTTTTGAATTCGCGAACTTTTCTGCTATGATGAGGGCACGAAACAACGACAGGAGGTTTGCGGAATGAGCATTGCATGGAACTATCTGGACAAGCGGAGCGCGGCAATGGCGGCGCTGAAAGATTATCGCAGCATGAAGGCGATTCTGGCGACAACGGCGGAGGAGATTGCGAATGTGCGGCAGGACATGGTTCGCATTGGCGGGATGCGCTTCGAGGAGTCGGCGCATGGTGCGCGAAATCCGCAGGCAGGCGAAAACCAGATCCTGCATGGAATTGCGGAAATTGATGTGCTGGAAGAGCGGAAGCGGCAGGCGGAAGAGTTCATGGCGTGGTTTCAGCCGGCGTGGGATGCGCTGGGGGAGGACGAAAAAACGGTGCTGACGATGTTCTATCTGTCAGAAAACGGGAAAACGGACGCGATAGAGGAAATCAGCGAACGGTTTTGCGTGGAGCGGAGCTCCGCCTACAAGAAGAAGGATCGCGCGCTGGCGCACTTGGCGCTGCTGCTGTATGGGAGGTGAAAGGGGAGGAGAAGTTGATAGATGATATTGACAGGACAATCACATTATGTTACAATAAACATGGAAAACTTAACTGCAAATATATCTAATGCTGATTTTTGCAGCAATAAATGAACTTCAGAATAATCTGAAGCTGAAAGGAGTGGAATTGTGAAAGCAAATGGCAATAGGGTGGTGACAAGAGGCAATTCTGACGCAACAGAGCAGATTAGGAAAACGCGAATGCCCCCAAATACATCACACCTGTTTGCTAAAATGCTGGTCAAAAGGCTAACACTTTCCATATGTACATAATGACTGTGATTGCAAGACCAGCAGCTCAATTGCTTTCTTTGAACAGTCAAAATGTATGTGCGAAAAAGATAAATCCATAGAGCTGTCTGACGGTCAGGATTAGTTCTCAAAAGAGAACTATTTCTGACCGCTTTTTTTGTAACAAAGAGCCGTATGCAGAATCCTTTCGGAGCCGGCATCCCCGAAGGAATTGCCGAATACTATTTTCTGCATTTGCCTGCGCCCGCTGCTTGCGCCTTTTTCCTTCTGCCGTCCGCTCATTCCACTTAGCGTAGCGCTGCTACGCTGCGTTTCATTCGCGTTAGGCAGAAGAAAAAATTCGCGGCGCATCAGGCGCATTCTCATTTGAAAATAGTATGCTGAAGGATACGGCGCATATCAGCATCAGCCGAGGCAATGGCTGCTGCCAACCAAATGAATGGAGAAATTCATGATGGTAGGCGGCACTGTTCAGTATACCCTTCTTTTGCGATTTTCTCCATTCGAGACAAAGGAATGGAGGAAAAATTGCAATGTCACAAGGACGTTACGTTTGGATTGCAGGGAAGAAAGTATATCTGAATCCGGAGCTGCAGAAGGAATGGGACAAACTCATCAACAAGGAACGTTATCGCCTGCATCAAATGCTGAAGTATATAAGAGAACATCGGAGTACATTCTGCGATTTTTGATGTGGCATTATTTCCGGTTTCGACGCATCATCTGCTTGCGCGTAGCGCTGCATTTCACTTCTGTTCGTCAGCGTGAAAATTTTTTTTGCAGAAATTCTTGAAATCGCGTAAAAAAACCGATTTTTTTTACCAGTTATGGTGAGAGGGATAAAAGTCTCTTTCAGCAAGAAGGGGGAATCAGCATGTCCGGCATTAACTTTTATTGGGAAATAACATCCAGTATGACTGGAATCATGAGAAGCAGCGCTTTCTGCCTCTGCCCGTGCTGCGGCAACATGATGAAAGCGGGAGAAGGCTGATGCAGCTTTGGGTTGGAAGCAATGGGGGAAAATGTTGGTTTGCCGGGAACAGCCAGCGCGTTTCCAATAACAGGAGGTGACTTATGTGGCAGAAGCAGCCGAAAAGAATAGACAGTCTATCTGCATTTCTCAAAATAGTCTTGTGTGGCAGGATGATAGTGTTTTCAAACTGTATTACTACTGTATGAATTGTGCCTGCCGTCAGAAAGCTGAAATCTGCGGGAAACAGCTTATGCCGGGACAACTGCTCTTCTCATACAGAAAGACAGCGCTTGAACTGGGCTGGTCTCGTGATAAGCTGACGAGGAAGATGGCTGCGCTGGTTCAAATGGGCTATGTTCAGATACAAACAGCGCGGGACGGTTCTATCGTTACCGTATCGAACTGGCTTGAAAATCAGACCGCTGGCGGTATGAAAATAAGGCTACTCTGTCCCGAAAATCAGTACGCAGACGGTACTGAAATAAGCACGCCGTGTGCTGAAAACAAGTCCATATGCGGTACGAAAGAAAGAGCGGAAAACGGTGCAAATGCGCATTTTTCAGCATTTGCACATCGCAGGCGGCTTGAAAATCAGCACATCCAGCAGCAATATAATAATAGTAATACGATAGATACACTATCTCATTATCCAGATGAGTTTGAAAAGCTGTGGTTTGCTTAGCCGGCTAATCGCAGAAATGACTGGGATGAGGCCTTTCACATATATCAACAGGCACTGCGGCATGGTGCGACGCTTGAAATAATCATGACAGCGCTTGAAGCAGCAAAAAGTTCTATCGCATGGACGAAAGATGGCGGGCAGTATATCCCCGGCATTAGCAAATGGCTTCAGCGCGAGCCGTGGAGAGAGGCGAATCTACAAAAAGCGCAAAAGGAGAATCAAGAACAGTGGAACTCGCAGTAAAGTGGCTGTCCTTGCTGCATGAACCGGATGCAATCATTGAAATCAGGAGTATAGACCCTAAGCCTACTGTCAGCGGTTATTTTCGTGCGGACAGTCCGCGCATTGCTGCTGAATTGGCAAAGTATCCGAATCGAACGTTTTACCAGTCGTTGAACCCCGTCAAAAGTGCCTGCTATGCGCGTGCTCAGCATGAACGTCTGGTAGAACGTCCGAAGGAAACAACGTCTGACAATGACATCATAGGATTTCAATGGATTTTGATTGATGCAGACCCAGTCCGCCCCAGCGGTGTCAGTGCATCGGCAGAAGAAAAGGAAGCAGCACACGCTGTTGCTGGAAAGACAATAAAGCGGCTGATGGCAACGGGATTCAGCGAGCCAATTGTTGCAGACAGCGGCAATGGCTATCATCTGCTTTTTAAGGTACATATCAGCACAGATGACCGGCAAGTGGTTGCGGATTTTCTCTCTGTGCTGGACATGTGGTTCAGCACAGACGAGGCAAAAATTGATACGGCGGTGTATAACCCATCAAGAATTACCAAGCTGTATGGAACAATTGCAGCGAAAGGAGCCCATACGCCGGAACGTCCGCACCGACAGAGCTGCATCATCCGCTATCCGGAGCAGATTCGGGAAACACCCATTGCGCTGGTCAAGAATATTGCAGCGGAACTGCATCAAGCGGCGATACCGACAGAAGCTCGGCGTTCCGGCAAAGAAAGCACTTGGGACATTGAGCATTTTCTTTCCGCACATGGCGTGGAGGTGGAGAAAAAAGTAGCCATCAGCAGCGGTACAAAGTACCAATTAGCACACTGTCCGTTTGACGATTCGCATCAGCACGGAGATGCCGCCGTGTTTGCGTACCATCAAGGCGGTTTCGGATTTCACTGTTTCCATAACAGCTGCGCCGGATACCATTGGCATGAGTTCCGGCAGAAGGTAGACCCGGCAGCTTACAGCAGCAGCCCTTATGCAGTAACGCCTGCTGTGCCGACAGCAAAAGTCAGCGCAGCGGAAAATTCTCCACTGCTTGGCAAGGCGAAGGCACGGATGCTGGACTTTGCAGAGATTCCGAATGTAGACCGCAGCAAAATTGTGGTGATTCGGTCACGGCTCAGTTCGCTTGACGCAAAGATAGGGGGATTCAATGCAGGCGAAATGTCCATTTGGAGCGGGGGTAATGCTTCGGGCAAGTCAACGCTCGTCAGTCAGATTGGTCTGGCAGCTGTATCGCAGGGATATAAAGTCGCGCTGTTTTCAGGAGAAATGACGGCATCACGGATACGAGAATGGCTACTGCTTCAAGCAGCAGGCCCAGACTATGTAATGCCTGATCCGCTGAATCCCAATCATTTCTGCCTGAAGCCCGGCATTGAGGCGAAGCTGGATGCTATGCTGACAGGCAAGTTTGCCATCTACGACAATGACTTCGGCACTGATTGGGAAATCGTTATCAGCACAATTTACGATTGGGTTCAGCAGAACGGTGCTTCGGTGGCGATTGTCGATAATCTGATGGCACTGGATATTCAGCTTGGCAATGTGGACAAATATGAGATGCAATCCCGAATTGCCAAGCGGCTCTCCACAATGGCAAAGACGCTGAAAATTCACGTTCATTTTATCTGTCATCCGCGGAAAACAGAAGCATTTCTGCGCAAAGGCGACATCAGCGGAACAGCCGACCTTACAAATGCAGCCGACAATGTGTTTATGGTTCATCGGGTCAATGCTGATTTTATGATGCGCTATCGCTCGGTATATCCCAAACTTGAGATTCAGCCGGATGTGGGAAATGTGGTGGAAATCATGAAAAACCGTGACCTTGGCGTTGTGGATGAGATGATAAAACTCTATTTTGACCGCCGAAGCAGAACTATGTCGGATGTGAAGGGACTTCCGCCGCAGCACGCATGGTCTGAAAAGATTGAGCAGATGCTGATGGAAGGTTTCACGCGGGTCAATCAAGGCGAACTTCCTATGGAATGGCGGTGAGAACATGCATGGCAAAGTGAACGATGATGAATGGGAGATTTTCCGCGATGCGTTCCGCCTGTATGCAGCGCATTGTGATCCGCCGGAGAATCAGGCACAAGATGCCGAAGAATGGTGGCTTTCAATGGTAAAGGACACCAGTGAAAAAGCTTCAAAATGGAATAATCATCCCTTGATGATGCTGCTGTTTCGAGCTGTTACTGAGTATGTTGAGCAAAAAGCAGCAGGAAAAACGCAAAGTACAATACACAAATAAAGGAATATCTGGCGGAGGTGCTGGGATGAATCAGAGAAGAAACTGTTCCCATTATGTTTATGGAGAAAAGGAACCGTGGAAAGCGTTTGCGAGTGCAGTGATTGTTCAGGCAGTCAAGGATTTCCGCAACTGCGGTCGGATGCAGTACGAACTTCGGCAAAAGTTCCGCAGCGAGACAAAGCTGACAGCAGAAGAACGGGACTATCTCACATACCGCATCATGCAGTACAAGCAGAGGCTTGATGAACTGCGAATCTTTTTTCAGTCCGGTCGTTTTGTATTGCTTACTGACATAGATGGTATCCAGCTGCTGAAAAGATTGGAGCGTGAAATTGCATGAGGAAAGCAGTTGCATTTTTGAAAAGGGCAGAAGCAGTTGAACAGAGAATAGATGCCCTTCTCTCGCAGATAGAACTCTACAAAAGCCTTACGCAGCGAGTTACGGCATCTTGGGGAAGTGAATTTGCCGCCTATGCGCGCAACGTGGGTGCGAATGAGAATGCGATTATTCGTCTCACGGAAGCACGCAGAGAGCTGGAAAACTTGACGCAGGAGTATCGGGATGCCGTTGAAGAAATCACAGCTGTCGTAAACGGCATGGATAATCAGGCGCACCGGATCATCCTCTTGAACTATTATCTTTCTCATATGAATTTTGAGAAAATTGCTGAAAGAATCGGATTAAGCCGGTCGCGCGTGTATCATTTGCACACTCAGGCGCTTGATGAACTGGAAATGCTGCTAAGTGCAAGCACCTGAATAGGGGACAACACGGGCGGCAATCGCGCAAGATAGCAGCAAATAGCATGAAATAGCATCACGCAGCACAAAACAGGACAAATTAGCAGCGAACAAGACAAATTAGCACGCTTTAGCAACGAAACCTGTGCTATAATAGTAGTGTCGAAAGAGACGAAGGCATTGATGGAGCAATCTGTCGATGCCTTTCTATTTTCCAGAACAGGAGGTGTGAAATATTGACAGGCTGAACCCACCATCAAACAGCAGTGGAGGGCAGGGAAGTTCTGCTGCCACGGATGAACGAGTGCAGGAAGGAGGAAGTGGATGAATCCCACGGTGCTTGCGACTGTAAATCAAAAAGGAGGGGTAGCGAAAACGACCAGCTGCATCAACATAGGGGCAGCGATGGCACGGGAAGGAAAAAAGGTGCTGCTGGTGGACACTGACCCGCAGGCCAGCATGACCATCAGCCTCGGCAATCAGCAGCCGGATCAGCTTGCGCCCACAATCGCAGACCTGATGACCAAGGTCATGAACGATGTCCCGATTGCGCCGGGCGAGGGCATACTGCATCATCCGGAGGGAATTGACCTGCTGCCTGCTAACATCGCGCTGGCGGGAACGGAGGTGTCGCTGGTGAATGCAATGAGCCGCGAAACCATCTTGAAGCAGGTGCTTGCCCGCAATCGGCAGGACTACGACTGCATCATCATCGACTGTATGCCGTCGCTGGGGATGCTGACCATCAATGCGCTGGCGGCGGCAGACCGTGTAATCATCCCGGTGCAGGCGCATTACCTGTCCGCCAAGGGGCTGGAACAGCTGCTGCAAACCATTGCAAAGGTACACAGGCAAATGAATCCTAAGCTGAAAATCGACGGCATCCTCATGACGATGGTGGATGGGCGCACGAACAACGCCAAGGAAATCACGACGCTGATTCGGGAGACTTACGGCAGCAAAATCAAGGTGTTCGAGACGGCGATTCCGCATTCTGTCCGTGCAGCAGAAGCGAGCCTGACCGGGAAGAGTATTTTCGAGTACGACCCCGGCGGCAAGGTGGCGCAGGCGTATCGTGCGCTCACGAAGGAGGTGCTTCAGCTTGAAAAGCAGCGGCAGAAAGCCAAGTCTGACCTCCTACGATGACATTTTCTCCACGGAAGCCTCACGCCAGCAGGAGCAGATTCAGCGCCTTGCGCTAAGCGAACTTCACCCCTTTAAAGATCATCCATTCCGCGTACTGGACGATGACCGGATGATGGAAACGGTGGAGAGCGTGAAGGAATATGGAGTGCTGGTGCCGATTATCGCCCGACCGATGGCGGACGGCGGATATGAAATTGTGTCCGGGCATCGGCGGAAGCGCGCCTGTGAGCTGGCGGGGATGAACGAGATTCCCGCCATTGTCCGTGATTTGGACGATGACGAAGCTGTCATCATCATGGTGGACAGCAATTTGCAGCGCGAGAACATTCTGCCCAGCGAGCGTGCAAAGGCGTATCAAATGAAAATGGAAGCGATTAAGCGTCAAGGCGAACGAGTAGATTTAACTTCTCGCCAAGTTGGCGAGAAGTTGTCAGTCACTAAAGTAGCAAAAGACGCAGGTGAAAGTGAGCGCCAAATCCATCGCATTTTGCGCTTGAACAACCTTGAACCGCCGCTCATTGATAAGGTGGATGCTGGCAAACTCGCCTTTACCCCCGCCGTGGAACTTTCGTACTTGAAGCCGGAAGAACAGCAGTGGCTGGATACCGCCTTGGAAAACACGCAGCAGACACCGTCCCTCTCGCAAGCCCAGCGCATGAAGCGCGAAAGCAAACAGGGTACGCTGTCGGAACAGGGCATCATGGAAATCATGACGGAGAACAAGCAGACGGTTCCTCCCAAGGGGTCTGTCGTGCTGCCGCAGGAAAAGCTGACCAAGTATTTTCCACGTTCCTACACGACGGAGCAGATGGAAAAGGTAATTTTCAAGCTGCTGGATTACTGGATGCGGAAGCGGCAAATGTCGCAGGAGCGATAAAGACGCATGAAACGAAAAGTGGATATTCTGCTGATTGTCATGTTTCTGTTCGGAAGCATGATTTTTCTTTGCCCAATTTTCGGGCAGATAAAGGAGGTCGAAGAAGATGACCGTGTATACACGCGCATGTCCGCACAGGTTAAGCCCCTTCAACAGGCTTCGGGACTGGTGGAGGATGCGCCATCCCCCGCGGCAGCCGCCGTGCAGACTGTGCTGCCCCTGCTGCTGGAAGTGCCGCAGCCGGAGAAAACCGCTGTGCCCGCTGCCATGCCGCCCTCCGCACGCCCGGCTGCTTCCGACACTGCCGCGCCAGCACAGGCAGAGCGGACAGCAAATCCCCGCAGTGTCGATGTAGAAGCCTGCGTTGCGCAGAATCCGGATTTTGCCGCATGGCTTACCATTCCGGGTACGCCGGTGGATTATCCGGTTGTGCGGTCGAACAGGACAGACTACTACCTGACGCACCTGTTCAGCGGCGAAAACAGCAAGCTGGGATGCCTGTTCTCGCTGCCATCGGCGGATTATCAGACACCGAGCAGGAACATTGCCATCTACGGGCATCACCTGAGCCATAGCGACGCGATGTTCAGCAGCCTTGTGCAATACAAGGATTCGGGCTACTGCGCCGCGCACAGCATCATTCAGCTGGACACGATTTACGGCGAACGCACCTATCGGATTTTCGCCGTCGTCAACATGCAGGTTGGTGACTGGGATGCAGCGGCGGCTGATTTTGCCAGCGGACAGGCGTTTCAAGCGTATGTAGACCGCGCACGAGCCAAGGCACTGTACGATTCAGGCGCGGCAGTCGGTGCGGATGACCACATTCTGACCCTGATTACCTGCGACCGCAGTGCGGGCGGTGCAAGCGGCCGTCTGATTGTGCTGGCGGTTCAAGAATAGGAGAAGCAAATGAAATTGAAATCCAAATTGAAACGATTTGCATCATTGGTGCTGTCTGCGGCGCTGGTGCTGACCTGCATTCCGCTCTGTGCGGCAGCAGAAGAAGCAGCCACGCCCTCGGACATCACAGGAACGGAAGTCATTGTGCTTCCGGCAGAAGAACCGGTGCTTCCACCCGTGGAGGAAGCGCCTGACGAATCCGCATCCGATGTGCCGGATGAGCCGTCCCATGACGAAATGCTCCCCAATTCGGAGGAGGAAAGTTCGTCGGACAACCGTCATCCTTTGCAGGCGGCGATTGAAGAACATGGGTATGTCTACGTCCGGACGGTGCGGGCAGTCAGCGTGTACGCCAGCGCAGAATCGCAGGAGCGCATTGTTTATGCCGCGGCTGATGATGCGTCCATTCTGCTGGCGACGGCGTTTTTCAGCGGTCATCAAGCCGTGCAGGTCTGGTTTCTGGATGCGGAGCAGCAGACCATCTGCGGCTTTGTACCGGCAGCGTCGCTGGATACCCGCTATTTGACGGATGCGGATGTGTCGGGCATTGAAGATGTGCCATCCTGCGAAGAAATGACTGCCGTCGGTCAAAAGCGATTGTTCGTGGTCAATGGCAGCCGCCCGGAAGAAGCATCCGATGAAGAAGAAACGCCCGCGGATGCACCTTCGCAGGACGCGCCGCACCAAGAATCGAATCTGCCCGAAGCGGATGAAAGCGGTGATTCGGAGCAGCCGGATGCCGCAGAACCGCCGGATGCTTCGGTACATCCGGAAATCAGCAGCGCGGAAGAAATCGACGAAACGGTGCCACCTGTAAGTCTCGGCGATTTTATCAGCGTCAGTACGGACACGCGCGTCTTTTCTGCGGTGGATGATGATGCGTCCGAAGCGTATTTTTCCAGCGAGTATCAGGGCAATTTCGTCAAAGCAGCTGCGGTGAAGGTAGTAGATACTGCGGAAGATGCTTCGGGGATGGCATGGTATCAGGTGCACTTCCTGTACGGCGATTCTTTCCCCAGCGGCAAGATGAAGTGGACGGCTGACGAAACGGTGTGGGTGATGGCGGCGGAAACTGACGAAACGGATGCGGATGCCTGCACGGTGACGGACTTCGCGTATCCCAAAGAAATGCTGCGTCTGCTCCGGGAAATGCAAACGTACACCGCAGAAACGGACGGATTCAGTCTGAAGAACATTCACGGCAAAATCGGCAGTTTTCAGGCGGGACAGTCGGGGTTGCAAGGAAGTTCCGGCAGGGACGCGGCATATCCCCAGCTGGCGAAATCGGCATCGCACGGCACGATTTATGCGACACCGCACTATCTGGAGAGCTACCCCGTCTACTGCCTTGAACATACGCTTTCCGGCCCCGGCGAAGGGTCGGGCGCGAACAAAACAGAAACCGGCCCGTATGCGCTGATTGATATGGAGGCGTTCGTGAGCACCGCAGAAGGCGGCGGTGTGAACGGGGTGCGATTCAAGGCGCAGACCATGCACGCCATCGGCTGGGTGCTTCGGCACACCTACCCGTTTATGGTGCTGGATCGCAGTGATGCAAACAACGAAGTCTGGAGCCGTGTCGCGGGTCAGTTTGCTATTCGCGAGGTGATTAAGCAGCTGGAAGGCGCGCAGTACGTCCGCAGTTATTGGGACATGGATAATTTCTACGCCTTCTCCGGCGGCGCACCGGAAGTGTACTTGACCTATGCCCGCTGGCTGGCGAAAAACGCGATTGCACACGCAAAAATCACCGGGAAAATCACGGTCAGCGGTCAGCGCATCCAAGCGTCAGACGGCGGCTATATCGGTACGGTTACGCTGACGACGGATGCGGATTTGATTCGGATTTCCAAGGCAGTGGGCAGTATCACGGGGAACAGCGGCGGTTCGGATGAAGCGTACTACTATGTCAAGAGCGGCGATACCATCCGGATTGCGTCGGACAAAAGCAGCTTCTCCGTTTACATGGAATCAATCGCGTCCAGCGCGGAAGAAGCAGGCTTTCTGGTCGGAATCCCCAGCGCCTCCATCCAGAAAGTGCTCGTCCCGATAGAGGGAACGCCATACCCGCTGCAATCCGCCGTTGTCACGTTTGAACTGCTGTATGGCACGGTGTTTGTGACCAAGCAGTCCATGGACGGCATTTTGCTGCAAGGCGCGGTGTTTGAGCTGCTGGATGAATCCGGCGCGGTGCTGGCAGAAGCAGTGACGGATGCGCAGGGGCGTGCCGTTTTTTCCGGGATTGCACCGGGACGCTATCAGGTTCGCGAGAAAACCGCGCCGCAGGGGTATCGGCTGTCGGTTGCCTCGGCGCAGGAAATCATGGTGACGGCGGGGGCAGACACGGCGTGCATGTTCATCAACGAGCGCATGATGGGCATCATCCGGGTCATCAAGACGGACAGCATGACGGGAAAACCGCTGCCCGGTGTCACGTTCACGGTGACGAGATTGACCGCGCCCGCATCGGATGATGCTTCCGATGTTGGTAAAGTCGTTGCAACGATTACGACGAATGCGGATGGCATCGCACAGACCGAAGCGCTTCCGTGGGGAGAATATCGAATTGCGGAAACCAATGCGCTGGACGGCTATGTGGATACGGACTTTGTGACCATCGTTCAAATCAAATAACAGGAGGAAGAAAAATGAAGCAGATGAAGCAATGGATGCACTGGGTGCTTGCGCTGGTGCTGCTGGTGATGAGCCTGTCTGTTTCGGCAGCAGCGGCAGAAACCATCACGGTGAATGTGACCAACACGCCCGTGCGCGGCAGCGTGGCGCTGGAAAAGACCGGCTTGCAGCTGGTGCGCTTTACGGACGAGCAGGATGAATGGGGCAATACCGTCATGAAGCCTGTTTATCAGCAGGGGTATTTGAAGGGCGCTGTGTTTGAACTCCGCGCTGCGGCGGATGTTGTCGGCAAGGAAGGAACGGTTTTCTACAAGCAGGGGGAACTGGTGCAAACACTGACCACCAGTGCAGACGGCGCAGTGAACTCGAAGCCGCTGCCGCTGGGCAGCTACTGCTTGCAGGAAGTTTCCGCTCCGGACGGCTATTTGCTGGATGATACCCCGTATCCCTTCACGCTGACGGCGGCAGGCAAGCAGACGGCAGTGGTGGAAGTGAAAGTCTCCGCTGTCAACACCTATCTGCCGATTCGGGTGACGCTGCACAAACAGCAGGAAGCGATTCGAGTGGATGAAACGGCGGACGGCATGATTCGCTCGTCCATCGAGACAGTTCCCGGCGAAGGCTGCGTGTTCGGCTTGTTCAATGCAGGGGTGATTGCCTACGGCGACAGCCAGAAGCTGCCTGCCCATACGCTGATGGCGACTGGCATCACGGATGCCAAGGGCAATTTGACATTCTCCGGCATGTATCCGCATGGCGCATATTATGTCAAAGAACTGTCCGCGCCGGATGGCTGGCTGCTGAATACCGAACAGTACCCGGTGCAGCTGACACCCGAAAACATGGATGCAGCGGAGGAGGCAATCGCAATCACGCTGGATGCGCCTATCCTGAATCGCCTGATTTACACGCCGGTGACGATTACCAAGCGGGACGTTGCCGGCAAGGAAACGCTGCCCGGTGCGCTGATTGAAGTGTACGATGCGCAGGGCAGCACCATTTACCGCGCGTATACGGATGAAAACGGTCAGCTGCCGGACATTCCGCTTGTTCCCGGATCGTATACGTTCAAGGAAACCTATGCGCCGGAGGGCTATGCGCTGAATGTGGCGGTAAAAACCTTCACGGTAACAAGCGAAGGAAAAATCATCGGGGAAACCGAAATCCGGGATGAAATCAACAAGATTCAGCTGAAAAAGGTCAAGGAGAACGGCGAGCCGCTGCCCGGCGCTGTGTTCGGCATTTACGATGCCAACAACACGCTCGTGCAGCAGCAGACTTCCGATGACAGCGGTTATCTGACCTTCTCGAAGCTGGGGTACGGCACTTATACCATCCGGGAAATTCAAGCGCCTTACGGCTATCATCCATCCACCGGCGAATGGCAGGTGACGATTGACGGCACTTATCAGAACCCTGTGCAGATTCTGACGACGGTGGTCAATGAGGATGCGCCCGGCTGGATTCGGGTCATCAAAACGGATGCACTGGACGGTCATCCCATTGCGGGCGTTCGCTTCGACATCTACGCCTTGAATGAGGACGGCAGCACGGGCGACTTGGTGTCCACCATGCTGACGAACGACGACGGCGTGGCAATGTCCGAAAGTCTGCTGGTCGGCGACTACATGGTCAAGGAGCATGAAGCGCCCGTCGGCTATGTGAACAGCCTGTGGAGCGAAAAAGTGACCGTCGTCATGGACGAAACCGTGGAGCGCAGCGTGACGAATATCCCCATGCAGGGGCAGGTTCGCATTGTTAAGACGGACGCGGAAACGGGCGGAAGTCTGGCTGGCGCAGTCTTTACGGTCATCCGCGTGAGCGGCTTGCCTTCGCATGGCAAGGAAGGCTGCGGCGAGGTTGTGGCGGTCATCACCACGGATGCGGAAGGGGTGGCAGTCACGCCTGTGCTGACGTGGGGCATCTACGAAATCCGCGAAACCACCGTGCCGGACGGGTATCTGGACAGCGGCTGTGTCGTTACCGTTTCGATTCCCGGCAATGCTGACTGACAAGGAAACGGGAGGCATCCATGAACACAAAACGAAACATTCTGCCCATGCTGCTGGCGGCATTGCTGCTCTTCTGTCTGCCGATTGCATCACTGGCGGAGAACGTGCCCATTCAAAACGTCAGCATCCTCAATACGCCCATCAAGGGGCAGATTCTGCTGGAAAAGACCGGGCAGATGCAGACGACGGGTGAACAAGGGTATTTGAAAGGCGCGGTATTTGAAATTCGGGCGGCGGAGGACATTGTCGGGCAAGACGGCACACAGTGGTATTCATGCGGCGAGCTGGTCGCCACGATGACCACCAGCGGCGAAGGCGTGGAGAAAAGTCCGCTGCTGCCGCTGGGAAAATACACGGTCAAGGAAATCAGCGCTCCGTCCGGGTATGTGCTGGATTTGACGACGTACACCGTAGAAATTCAGGCGTCGGATCAGGAAACGCCGATTGTTTCCGCTACGGTTTCTTCAATCAATTATCCCGCCGAAATTTTGCTTCAAAAGACCGATGCGGATGGAAAGGCACTGTCAGGGGCGCAGTTCGTGCTGCTGGATGCGGATGGATGCGAAACGGCATCGGCTGTTTCGGATGCAGACGGGCTGGTGCGCTTCCGCTTCGTTCCGCAGGGGCAGTACACCATTTGTGAAACGTCCGCGCCGGATGGGTATCTGCTGAACCGCAGCGCAATTTCGGTGACGGTAACGCCGAACTGGACGAATGCGGAAGAACCGATAGCGACGGCGGTGAATCAGCAGAAGAAAATCCAGTTTATTAAGGTGGATACAGCCGGAACGCCGATGGCAGGCATTCTCTTTAAGCTCATCAACGCGGAAACGGGCGCTGTGGCAGAAATGGCTGTCAGCGACGAAAACGGTGCGTTTGCCTTTACAGCATTTGATTATGGCGTGTGGATTGTCCATGAAGCGGCTGCCCCCAGCGGTTACAGCCGCATGGCGGACTATTGCTTCCAAGTGGATGACAGCTGGTCGGGAACAGCGCCGGTGCTGCTGGTAAACATTCCTGATTCTTATGCGTTCATGAAAGTGGATGCCGATGGCAAACCGCTGCAAGGCGTGAAATTTGCCCTGCGGGATGCGGACGGCAATCTCCTGCAAACGCTGGAATCCGATGAGAACGGCATTGTCCGCGCCGAACACTTGCAGCCCGGCACTTATTATTTGCAGGAAACCGAAACGCTGAAAGGCTACACCCTGAGCGGCGATGTCCGGAAGCTGGTCATTGACGAGCACTACAAGATTCCCGAAGAAATGCCGCAGTGGGTCAACTACACGACGATTCAGACCGGCGTGCAGCTGGCGGCATCGGGGGTGGTGCTTATCGGCATTGCCCTGATGCTGATAAGCGGCACCATGCTGCTGATGCGCAGACGGCGAAAGGCGTAAGCGGATGGTGTATCATCAAAAGCTGTTCCTGCGCCGCTTGGAAGTCCCGCCTTGGGCGGCGCGCTGCACTTTTTCATGACGGAGGCTTCCAATGCAGGAAGAAATCGAAAACAAAACGCTCTCCCTCATCATCAATACCAGCAAATTCACTGAAAGGACATTGGCGACGGCGTTCGCGAAAGCGCTGAAACTCGGCTGGAATAAAGCCAAGGAGCATTATCAAGCGAAACCGCAGGGCAGGCAGAGCGTGAAGCAGCTCATCGGGCAGAATCAGGGCGTTGAGCAGACTGCACTGGCTGAGCGGCAGGAGGTGAAGGCGTTTGAACGATACGCCCGCCAATATGGGGTGGATTATGCCATCCATAAGGGTACTTCCGACAGCGGAAAAACGCGCTATCTGGTGTTCTTCAAAGCTCGCGACCGTGCAGCCATTGATCAGGCAATGCGCGCGTATGCAATGGATTTTCTGGCGAAGCGGAAGGCGCAGCGGAATGTTCAGCCTCAGCTGGATACGGCATCCCCCAGCAAACAGAAGGAGCGCAGCAGGCAGAAAGGGCGGGAAAGATGAACACTGCCGCATGGGAAAAACGTCTGCTGCTGCATCTGCCCTACGGGGTTATTGGACTTGCCGCGGCGAAGCTGAGTGAAGCATGGCGGCTGTCAGCCGGGACGGATTTTTCCGCGAAATTCCTGCACCTGCGGGATGGCGTGGCAATGGCGTTCCGAAACGGACTGTCCGGCTTTGTGCCCCTTGACCTGCTGATTGGGTTTCTGTGCGGATGCGCACTGTGCCTGCTGGTACATGCAAAACGCAGGAATGCCAAGAAGTATCGGCACGGCGAAGAATACGGCGCTGCCCGCTGGGGAAAGCCAAGCGACATTGCGCCGTTCGTTGACCCTGACCCGTGGAACAACATCATCCTGACCCAGACGGAGCGTCTGACCATGAGCAGCCGCCCGGCGAATCCCAAAAACGCGCGGAATAAGAACGTGCTTGTCATCGGCGGTTCCGGCAGCGGCAAAACACGCTTTTTCATCAAGCCGAACATCATGCAGTGTACCAAAACGAAGGGGTGCTCTCTTGTGATTACTGACCCCAAGGGGACGCTGATTACGGAGTGCGGAAAGATGCTTGCTGCTGCCGGATATGACGTGCGGGTTTTCAATGTCATCAGTTTCCAAAAGTCCATGCACTACAACCCTTTTGCGTATATCCGAAGCGAAAAAGACATTTTGAAGCTGGTGACGGCGCTCATAGCAAACACAAAGGGAGAGGGCAAAGGCGGCGACGACTTCTGGATTAAGGCGGAAACGCTGCTCTATATGGCGCTGATTGGCTACATCCACTATGAACTGCCGCCCGCAGCGCAGAATTTTACGACGCTGATTGACATGCTGAACAGCATGGAAGTTCGCGAGGAGGACGAGGAATACCGAAATCCTGTTGACCTGATGTTTGAAAAGCTGAAAGCGGAAAAGCCGGAACACTTTGCGGTGCGGCAATATGCCAAATACCGGATGGCTGCCGGCAAGACCGCCAAGTCGATTCTGGTGAGCTGCGGCGCACGGCTTGCGGTGTTCGATATTCAGAAATTGCGGGAAATTACGGCTTATGACGAACTTCACCTTGATACGCTGGGAGATAAGCGGACTGCACTCTTCCTCATCATGTCCGACACGGATGCCAGTTTCAATTTTCTGATTAGTCTGGCGTATTCGCAGATGTTCAACTTGCTTTGCGAAAAAGCGGATGATGTGTATGGCGGCAGACTGCCTGTCCATGTGCGCTGCCTGCTGGATGAGTTCGCCAACATTGGGCAAATCCCGAACTTTGAGCGCTTGATTGCGACCATCCGAAGCCGAGAAATTTCGGCGTGCATTGTGCTTCAGGCGCAGTCTCAGCTCAAAGCGATTTACAAGGACAGTGCTGATACAATTGTCGGCAACTGCGATACGCTGCTCTTTCTGGGCGGCAAGGAAAAGACGACGCTGAAAGAAATGGAGGAACTGCTTGGGAAAGAAACAATCGACACATTCAACACCGGTGAAAGCCGCGGGCGCGAGGTATCGCACTCTCTGAACTACCAGAAGCTCGGAAAATCGCTGATGACGATGGACGAATTAGCCGTCATGGATGGCGGCAAGTGCATCCTCCAATTGCGCGGTGTGCGCCCGTTTTTATCCGAAAAATACGACATTACCAAGCATCCGAACTACAAATATCTGTCCGATTTTCATCCGAAGAACGCTTTCCATATCGAAAAATACTTGTCGCATCAGCTGAAACTGCGGCTGGAAGAAGAATTTGCCGCTATTGAAGTCGAGGTCAGCGGCACGTCCGAGGAAGAAGAAGCGCTTCTGGATGAATGGGCAGAGGAGCTTCAACAGCAGGCTGCCGAATCCGGCGGCCTTTTCTAATCCCAATATATGAATATGGAGGTATGTAATAATGAATGATATCGCTTCAAAAACAGCTAGTGCCATGAATTTAATAAACGCTATAGGATTCCAGGCATTTTGGAACAGAATTAAAAATTATGGAGTAGGCGCTCAATTTTCTGTTTCAGATGTGTTAAGGGATTATGTACAACAAATACGTAGCGCTGGAGGTAATCTCGTTACCTTGGGAAAATTAATAAGGAACAATGTTAATAATGGCAACTTGTCTGGAATACAACCTTTAAACACTATTAAAGGATCAGCGCAAAAATATATAATAACAGGACCGATTAAGCTAAAAAATTATTTTTCGGTTCCGTATTATGAAAAAAAACTTACAGATCCTAAAGGAACAATCAAAATTGCACCAAACATTTTGTTCGTTTTTTGTAGCCACGAATCAAAAAGAGGGAGCGACGATATTACATTCAAGATACTTACTGCACGATTAAATTCGCAAAATCAAATTGTAAAAGAATCGTTGCATACATTTAAAAAAAAGATTGAAAATTGTGGATTAATTGAAATAAATCAAAATAATTCAGAGTTTCCGGCTATTCAATCAGTATGGCACGGATTTGATAAAGTAAGTGGAATGGAAGAGGAGGAAAAACTTAAAGGCATAGCAGAAGTTCGTATTATTGGCACAAATGCACAAATGATGAGAAGAGTAGCCGGTTGTTATTTTGATACATCATTAA
>ERZ779865.1219-NODE-1219-length-19458-cov-8.227594_pt1 | contig 19458 bp, 10 predicted proteins | sample MGYA00433088_ERZ779865 | MGnify/ENA primary metagenome ERZ779865 (study PRJEB29588, sample SAMEA2151703) | human gut metagenome | biome: human gut; feature: human-associated habitat; material: faeces | place: Denmark | collected 2008/2010 ... | reverse complement strand
GATAAAGATAAAATTATTTAAGAAACCTAACATGGTTACAGAAGGGAGAAATACAATGGTAGATAAGGTTATTGAAAACAACCGAGTAAGTATAATAGGAGAAATTACATCTGAATTCAGGTACAGTCATCAGGTGTTTGGTGAGGGGTTCTATACCGTTGATGTCGCAGTCAACAGACTAAGCGATATGACGGACACAATTCCATTATTGGTGTCAGAAAGACTTGTTGATGTTACACAGAACTATATAGGTCATCTGGTTGAAGCATCAGGTCAGTTCAGATCATATAATAAACATGATGGAACACGTAATAAGTTGGTTTTATCAATTTTTGTAAGAGATTGGCAGCTTGTTGATGAAAATGAAGAATCAGGAAAGACAAATCAAATTTTCCTTGATGGATTCATATGCAAGTCACCAGTTTACAGAAAGACACCTCTTGGTAGAGAAATTTCTGATTTACTTATTGCAGTAAACAGACCATATGGTAAATCAGATTATATCCCATGTATTGCCTGGGGAAGAAATGCAAGATTTGCATCATCCTTTGAAGTTGGTAAGAGAATACAGATATGGGGAAGAGTACAGAGCAGGGACTATGTAAAAAAGATTAATGAAACAGATACAGAGAAGCATACCGCATATGAAGTATCTGTCAGCAAATTAGAATATATTGATCAATAAACATTTTTATCATTTTAATACGGAGTTGCAAAATATCAGAATATATGCTATGGTATACAAAATTGATTATTGCTTATATAGATGAGGTATAGGAATGACAGAAAAAGGATATGTACAGGTTTTTTGTGGAAATGGCGAAGGTAAATCTTCAGCAGCCATAGGAAAAGGTATACTTAGTGCTATTGATGGCAACCAGGTCATTGTTGTTCAATTTATGAAAGAGAAGAATGACAATGAAAGCAGGTTTTTTCAACGTCTAGAGCCTGAAATTAAGCTTTTTCGCTTTGAAAAAATGGAAATATGTTTTAACGATCTTTCGGAAGACGAGAAAAGAGAAGAAATAACTAATATGAGAAACGGATTAAATTATGCTAAGAAAGTCTTAGTGACTGGAGAGTGTGACGTTCTTATACTAGATGAGGTTTTAGCCTTAGTTAATGAAGGTATCATCGAATGTGAAGAGTTATATCCGATACTTGATGCAAGATCAGATGATACAATTATAATTATGACTGGCAGGATTATGCCGGAGAAATTAAAAGATTATGTTGACTATGTGTCAAACATAGAAGCATTGTGCTAATTTTATCATATTTACATTGACAATAAATATATATAGTGATATTATTCAAGTAGATAGTTTTAAATTATTATATTTTAGTAGAGGTTGCGTATCATATCAGTAATGTGGCAGATGTGTCAGGCACATAAGAAGTCATGTGAAAGGGTGTTACGCCGAAAGAATATTCTTCCTGAGAGAATATATCTTGGGCATATGGTTAAAAGCTATATGACTGTCATCTTATAGAGATGGTGAGCTACAGACGTGTGAATATCATATGAATTTATGGAGCTGACCGTTTTGGTTAGCTCCTTTTTAAATTTTAAAGCGTTTGTAAAAAAATTTGAACGGTAGAAAATAAAAAAGGATTAGTGAAGCCCACAGTCGTTCAAATTATCGGGCATTTTCACATTTATGTATATAATGTATATTATATAGTAATGTGAAACACATGGTGATTTTATGGCTATATTTACAGGAGCAGGTGTTGCAATAGTTACACCTATGAACGCAGACGGAAGTGTTAATTTTGACAAACTTGGAGAAACAATCGAATACCAGATAGCAAACAAGACAGATGCTATCATTATCTGTGGAACAACAGGTGAATCTTCTACATTAACTCATGAAGAACATTTAGCATGTATTAAATATGCAGTAGATAAAGTTGCAAAAAGAATTCCAGTCGTTGCTGGAACAGGTTCAAACTGTACTGAAACAGCTATTTATCTTTCAACAGAAGCTGAAAAATACGGAGTAGATGGATTATTAATTGTTACACCATATTATAACAAGGCAACTCAGAATGGTCTTGTTGAACATTTCACATCCGTTGCAAATAGTGTAAAAGTACCTATTATTTTATATAACGTACCAAGTCGTACAGGTTGCAATATTTTACCTGAAACAGCTATTAAGATTGCTAAAAAAGCATCTAATGTAGTAGCTATTAAAGAAGCAAGTGGAAATATTTCGCAAGTTGCTAAACTTGCAAATCTCATCAGAGAGAATAAATTAGAATTTGATATTTATTCAGGAAATGATGACCAGATTGTACCTGTATTATCATTAGGTGGAAAAGGTGTAATCTCGGTTCTTTCTAACATTGCACCTGAAAAAACACATAATATCGTAGCAAAATATCTTGAGGGAGATGTTAAAGAGAGTCTTAAATTACAGTTAGAGGCATTAAATGTTATAGATGCATTATTCTGTGAAGTTAATCCTATTCCTGTTAAAGCTGCACTTAATATGATGGGCTTCAATGTAGGACCACTTAGAAAACCATTGACAGAGATAGAAGACGTGCATAAAGAAACATTAAAAGCCGCAATGACTTCTTATGGAATTGATGTAAAATAATTCAAAATATCATAAACTAAACAACATATAAGAAACACATAGAAAAGAGGTTAGTTTTAAAATGACAAAAATAATAATGCATGGCTGTAATGGTAAAATGGGTCAGGTTATATCTAAATTAGTTGAAGAAGATAATGGTTCAGAAATAGTAGCAGGAATTGATATTTGTGACACAATTGAGAATTCATATCCTGTATTTACAAATATAGATGAATGTGATGTTGCAGCCGATGTTGTAATAGACTTTTCATCAGCTAAAGCTATAGATAAACTACTTGAATTCTGTAAGAAGAGAAATTTACCATTGGTATTATGCTCAACAGGATTATCTGAAGAACAGATTTATGCTGCACATAATCTGAGTAAAGAGATACCAGTATTAAGATCTGGAAATATGTCACTTGGGATTAATACAGTAATGAAGGTGCTTAGTAATATTACTAAATTACTTTCAGATGCAGGTTATGATATCGAGATAATCGAGAAACATCATAATCAGAAAGTAGATGCTCCAAGTGGAACAGCACTTATGTTAGCTGATACTATTAATGAGCAATTAAATTGCGAATATAAATATGTATATGACAGAAGCAATATTCATGAGAAGAGAAGCAAGAAAGAAATAGGAATTTCTTCTGTAAGAGGTGGAACAATAGTTGGTGATCATGATGTAATATTTGCAGGTCCTGATGAAGTTATCCAGATTACACATAGAGCATATTCTAAAGGAGTATTTGGTAAAGGGGCCATTGAAGCAGCCAAATTTCTTGCAAAACAGCCGGCAGGTTTCTACGATATGAGCGATGTTATAGGATAATTAAATTAACATTATTTTCCAGAATAAATAATTATAATAAGTCTCCTAAATGGTTATATTAATAAAGAGATATATAGTTTTTATCTCTTAGTATATAATCTTAGGAGGCTTATTTTAATGAAAAAAGAGCGCAGATTTAAAGGTAAAATATTACTTATTGCAGCTATTGTAGCATCTTATATGATTTTCGCAACAGCTTGTGGTACAGATGATAAAAATAATAATGACACTACAACAGGTAACGATGGTCAGGAAATGACATCAGCAACTAACAGAGAAAATACTACTAATAAAACAAACCATAAAGACGACCGTAATGGTGGAATTGTAGATGATATAGGAGATGACATCGTAGATGGAGTAGATGATATTGCCGATAAAATAGACGGAGACAGAGATAACAGAAACAATAATACTAATAATGATAATAACGATAATAACAAAAATTCAAATGTCAACAGTTCGACATCAGGCCAGTAAAACCAGCTAATAAAAAAATTACAATAAATGTAATACAAAATGTAAAAAAACGGTTGTAATCAATGAGGATTATATTAATACTCTATCTGATTACAGCCGTTTTGATATTGATATTTTTACGATTCAAACTTCACTCATACATATGCAAATTTATTTAATACAGACGATTTAAACAAATATCATTAGATATCCTTTTTATCTTTTTTTAGTATGAGATAGAAACCAATAGGAAGAAGCAACAGGCTAATCCATTGAGATGTAGAAACACCTAATACAATTCCACGTTCTACATCTCCCCGAAGAAATTCCAAAGAAAAGCGAATGATGGCATAACATATCAGGTACAGACCAAACATACTATATCTTTTGTGAATCTTACGTGCAATCAATATCAGAACAATAAAAAGAATGAAGTTAATAAGTGCTTCTAACAATTGTACTGGAAAACGTGGAACAGCACTTAAGTCTGATACAAATTCATTATCTGGAAATTGTATAGCAAATTTACCATGATATTCAATTCCATAACAGCAGCCACCCATAAAACAACCTATTCGTCCAAATGCGTGAACTAAAGGAATAACAGGGGCAATAATGTTTAGAACTTTACCTAAATCAATTTTAAACCATTTACAATAGAACCAGTATCCAAATAAAGCACCAAGAAGCCCGCCGTAGAATACGAAGCCGCCAAATGCGTATGATATGGTTTCTAATACGTGACCTTTTACAAAACTTATATTTCTTATAATTTCAGGAATAACAGTTATAAGATATAAGATTTTTGCTCCGACAATAAGTCCTACACTTGCTAAAATAGTCGATAAAACAATATCAAGTTTCTCAATATTATATTTTTTTGATGTAAAAACAGCTACAAGAACGCCGATTACAAGTCCTATGAAAATAATACTTCCATATGTAGGAAGTTCTATAGGTCCTAAATGCAATAATGGATGCATAGTTTAAATCCTTTCATTAAAAAATCATTATTTAATTTCGTAAATGTTCGCTTAAAGCGAAAAATATTTTATCATATTATTAATACAGTGTCAAAATTTGTACGTATCGCATATATTATAGCAAACTTTGCAGATATCATCATTAATATTTTAATGATTAAGATTTATGCGTATTAATATAATAGACAGACACCCTTACTTAATATATGAATAGAATAATTAAAAATATAAAAAAAGAGGATATATATGGCATATACTGTAATACTTGATGCCGGACATGGCGGAAGTGATTTCGGTGCAACCTACAATGGAAGAAAAGAAAAAGATGATACTTTGCGACTTGTGATGGAAATTGGCAGGATATTGCAGGAGAATTGTGTTAATGTTGAATATACACGAACAACAGATGTATATAATACACCATATGAGAAAGCTGTTATAGCAAATAATTCTGATGCTGATTTCTTTGTATCAATTCATAGAAATGCATATACTGTTCCCAATACCACAAGTGGCGTTGAAACTCTTGTATATAATGATAATGGAATTAAAGCTGAAATGGCAAGAAATATTAATTCTAGATTATCAAGGTTGGGATTTATTAACAGGGGCGTTATAGAAAGACCTAATCTGGTAGTTCTTAAGAGAACAAGAATGCCTGCAATATTAGTTGAGGCAGGTTTTATTGACAGTGATAAGGACAATGCATTATTTGATGAAAGTTTTGATGAGATTGCGATGGCAATTGCTATGGGAATAATAGAGACAATAGGTGGAGGCTGTGACAAAATAGAGGGAAGTTCTAATGATAATAACCATAATAATAACCAGTCAGAAGTCAACAGGAAACTTTACAGAGTACAAGTAGGGGCATACAGAAACAGGGAATATGCCGATGAGTTAGTAAATGAATTAAAAGATGAGGGATATCCTGCATTTATTGTGCTTGAAAATGGTCTGTATAAGGTACAGTCAGGTGCATTTGCCGTACTTGATAATGCAGTCAGAATGGAGGATAAATTAAGAAGAGCAGGATATAATACATTTATCATTGATTAAAAATATGTTGACAACTATAACATATTTCTATATAATTTAGCTAGTTTACGAGAGGATAAAGATAGATAGGAAATTGGTGGATTATAGAAACTAGAAAATATTATATAGTACTTTTTAAATTCGCCAGATGATTCTGGCGAATTTTTTTACCTCAAATTTCCTAATCCTTAGTAAATCAGAGTTATAGGAAATAACATTTGATGACTTTGATTAGTTATCAACACGTTTTGAACTATAACCCGTAAAACAATACATAGTAGAGGAGAGATGGAAATATGAACTTATTCAAAAAAAGATTGTTAAAGCGAATACTTGCAATTGTTTTAGTTATAACTACATTTAGTACAACTATTACGATTGAAAAGGCAAAAAAAGCCTATGCAAGTGCACCTAAGGGTTATACAACAATCTACTTCAAAGATGACACAAAAGAAAGCTGGATTGGCAATGATGGAGCCATTATTCAGCTGGTTGATAACACGGATGGACATGATTATTACATTATGAAGCAGGTAGATGATAATACCTGGAGCTGCAGGGTGCCTGCAAAGACTTATAATGTAACCTTTAACAGATTAAGTCCAAAGACAAAAGATGGAAAACAAGTGGCTGATATGTCACAGGTTGGAGAGGGATTACTTAGTCATAAAGATGACAATTACATACAATGGAATTCATGGAGTGCCGGAGGACGAGGCAGTAACAGAGATGATTACAGCAGCTGGCACAGCACATACCATGCTACCGTTCCTGAACATGGATATTGGGACGGAACTATGGTAATCGATAATGATTACTTTCATGAAGGAGATGTAATCTATCTTGATTTCTATGAATTTACTTCAGATAATAATGGAAGTGTAATTTATAACTGGGAGCAGAGTAATGCCCAGTTTTATATAAATTTTAATAAATATTCAAAGTCGGATAACGGCGGAAGAGATATAAATATTAAAAATGCAGACAAGGATGCAGTGTCTCCGATTAAATTAACAGATTCACCCGAAACACAGGTATTTCGCTATGTTGTAACGAAAGAAGATGAGGGTGCAACAGAGCTTAGGTTCTTCAGGGGAAATGATGAAAATTTATGGAATGAATCTGTTTTATTAAGATATAGTGATTACAAGCAGGGTAACAACTGTGCAAAGGTAAAGGGCTGGGATAATAATGGATACGTATGCCCATATGTGCCTAGAAGACATATGCTTAATGTTTATGATTTAGTCATTAAAACAGATGGTAACTTAAAAGTTAACAGAAAAGTAGATATTGATTTAGAACTTGATGCTCCCGAGGGAGAAGAAGATTATCTTAATAAAGAAAACACAGTTATTGAAATCAATAAGATTGACAGTGACGGAAATGTTATCGCAGGTTCAAAAGATATCTTCCTTTTTGATGACAGTAAAACAGAATGGAATCACAGGGAACTTATTTTCAAAGAAGCAGGAAGCTATAAGATAAGTGCAAGTGTTACAGATGGTTATGATACGGTAAATGCAGAAAAAATTATTACAGTAGCAAAAGATAATGCACCTCTTGCCCTGATTAATCTTTCAGCAGATGAGGGAGAGAATACAGATAATGAAGATGTGTTTGTAAGAAACAGTAATGGAAAATCAAATATTACTGTATGTGATGAATCAAGTTCAGAAATTGGTGATGAAATTAACTACAGACATTACATATTATTCTATGATTCAGACAATGATAATATATTTGATGATACTGAAATTATAGATGAAAGAGATGGAGATGGAAGCTCATTTAACTATGAGTTAGATAATGTTGGTAAATACAAAATCGTACTTAATGTAAAAGAAACATTTACAGATACAATTCCATCATTAATAGATGATTCAGTATATTTATCAGGAAATACAGAAAAAGTATTTGAAATTACTAACCAGGCACCAAAGTCAAAGGTGACTGTAGAAAAAAGTAAAATTGCAGACATTATTTTTACAGTTGGCAGTGCAGATAAAGATGTATTGAATGCTTATTCAGAAGCAAGTAAGCTTGTCGAAGATAAGTTAAAGGAAAAAGGTATTGAAGCCAATATTACTACGGTAAGCACCTCTGCAATTACAGCGACAGATACATTTGCCTGGAAAGAGTATGACCATCCGGGATTTAATGACTGGGGCTATGTTCTTCCACATCATATCCAATATACAGGAAAAGATATAAAAATGGTTGGATATTATTATGCAGCATTTAAAGATTTTCTATATGTTGAAGATAATAATCCGGATAGAAAAGTATTTGATTTCGATTTACAGAGAGATGGTACTGACTGGCATAGCATGGAAGGCGGCGGATTCTTATTTAACACCGTAGTCTCAGAAGAAGAAAACTATATTCAGGGATATTGTATACTTGTTACAAGTAGTGGACTTAAATTAGTTAAAATAAATAAAACCAATTTAACTAATTTCAGAAATGGTTCATATGAATATGTTCAATATGCAGGAAAATTATTACAGACATTTCCTATATCAAATGTATATGCAAATCATCATTTTAAGATAATTATTGAGGACAATGTAATAACTGTATACGATGGTGATAAGATTATTATTAATCAGTATGTACTTGAAGATGACGGTGTTGCAGCATATGGATATGGTCCGATAATCAGCCATGAAAATCATGGTTGTTATCAGCAGTCATATTTCACATTTAAAAATATCGTAATGCAGACAATATCAGGAGAGAGCCTTTCTGATGTTGTTAATAAGCATCAGTGGACACCAGGAACAAATCATTATGTCATTAATTTAAGTGATGCAGTAATTCCTGAATTATCAGATAACGGAAGAACTGCAAATGTGGCGGCTGCATTATTATCAAAAGATGTTAAGTTTTATGGTATTGGTAATGATGTATCCATAAGTTCTTATAACAGATTAGTAGATATTATTGATAACAATGGCGAGAATACAAATATTTCTGTTAGTAAAGAAAGTGGAAAAACACAGGAAGAAATTGTAACAGAAGCTGTAAATCACATTGTTGCAGACATTGAATCTGATGTATTAAGCAAAGATTATATAATAGGAAACACTATTTCAACAGATGAAAAGGTTGAATATAAAGGTACTTATAGTGATGCTGAAAATGATAACAAGGGAAATGATGAATGGACATATATTTATAATCCTACTATATTCGATAATGATGGTGAACAGGTTACATTTATTCAGTCAGAACCAATGACAATGTTTGAAAATGTTGGTGCGTATGCAATTACTCACAGAGTCAGTGATGATCCAACAAAGGGAAATTCTGCATTGGCAGGATATGTGAAGTGGTCAGACACAGATGAAGTTGAAAAGTTAATTGTTGCGCAGACCAGACCAGTAGCTGAAATTAAGGCTGATATAATGCAGTCTGACAGCGATTCTAAGAAATGTATTACAAATATTTTGTACTCTGCATATGATTCAGATCATCTGTCAGATGCTAAAAAAGGAATTATTGAAGAAAAATTCTATTATAAAGAAATAAATGATACCAAATGGACAGAGGGAAGATTCCCGGCACAGACAGATATGGGTAAAACATATCTTGTCAAATACATTGTAAAAGATTATGAGGGAACATATAGCAGACCGGCTGTTATCAGCATTAATACAAATGATGCCAGAGTATATACAAAGCCTGATGACAAGGAGCCGCCAAAGGTAACATTAAGTGTAAGTAAAACAGAAGCAAATATAGGCGAATCAGTTTATATCGAGGGATATGCTGAAGATAATTTTGGTATTTCTGCTTTTGAAATAAAATGCAATGATGATGTAATCGGAAGTGGATATAACAGATACGAGTTTAAAGCAAATGAAGCCGGCGTTATTACTATTTCAGCGATAGCTACAGATATTGCAGGAAATGTCACAACCGAAACAAAAACAATTACTGTAATAGATAACAGAGATGTTACTCCTCCGGAAATTATTATTACAGAACCTAAAGATGGCATTATATCAGGAATTGTAGAAATAAAAGGTTCAATTACTGATGACAGAAAACTTAAGGGCTATAAAGTTACAAGAACAAAAACAGGTGATGAAAATAGCGAAGAAGTTCTCGTAGCAGAAGGCAGTGAAGCAATTGTAAACGCTGTTATTGGAACAATTAATACAGACGAACTTGAGGAAGGTGTCTACTGTTATAGAATTACAGCAGAAGATGAAGCGGGCTTAACAGCAGAAGTAAGCTTTAATATAACAGTAGAAAAAGAAGAAGCTGATAAGATTCCTCCGGTTACAGCATTTACAAAAATAGCATTAGATGCAGAAAATAAAAATATTGTAATTGAGGGTTCAGTATCGGATGAAACAAAGCTTTCAGAATATACACTTACATATTTCAATAAGGCAAATGAATCAGTAAAAATTATTATTGTCAAAGGCTATGAAAATGTAGAAAATGCAGAACTTGGAACTATTTCAACAGAAGGTTTATCAGATGGAACATATGAGGTGGAATTATCAGCCATAGATGCGGCCGGAAATACCTGTGTTTCAAAAGCAGAATTTACATACACAGCAGGACATTTTGTTGAAAATGATGATAAAACAGCACCGGATATTTTAGCTGATTTAGATGCAGTAATTGAAAATAAGGTTTTAAAAATTAAGCTTACAGGTTCAATTACAGACGAACATTTAAAAGAATATAAAGTAACTACAGGCAAAAAAGAAGATAATAAAGTTATTGATGAAGTAGTTATTGCAACAGGAAATTCCAATATAGATAATGCCGAGATTGCAGCATATGAATTCCCGGAATATAGTGTGGGTGAATATGAGGTAAAAGTAGTTGCAAAGGACGAAGCAGGAAATACAAGAACTACAACATATACATTTACGGTGTATGAAGATGGAAGAACAAATATAGGCGGAAATAATGAAAATCAGGAAATTGCATTAGTATTTGCAAATACAATTGCAAATGCAGGTGATACTGTGGCAGGATATATTTCCTATCCAAAGAATACGGCAGACATAAGTGTTACCTCTGATGATGCAGATGTAACGTTAGATGGTAAAAAGGTATCAGTTACAAAGAATGAGGCAGGTCTTGCCAATGTCACATTTACAGCAATGGTAGATGGAGAATTGAAATCAGTTACAAAGCAGATTAGATTCTTTGACAGAAGTGATAACATTCATCCAACAGCAGAATTTATAACACCTGAAGCAGATAGTGACTTAAAAACAAAAACAGATATCATAGGTACGGTTAAAGACGAAACCAGTCTTGCCTACTATACTTTAGAGTATAAGTTAAATGGTACAGACGATTATGTAGAGATAGCAAAAGGATACGAAAGCATTGAAAATGGAAAAGTCGGAGAACTTGACACAACAATGCTTATGAACGGAAGCTATACATTAAAACTTACAGCAGTTGATAACGGTGGCAACAGGTCAACAACTGAAAGAATAATTAATGTAACAGGTAATCTTAAAGTTGGAAATATGGCTTTAGGATTTACAGATATCAGCTCAAATGTGTCAGGTGTACCATTACAGGTAAATAGAAATTATGACAGCAGAAATAAATCTTTTAGTGACTTTGGATATGGATGGAGTCTTGGAATGCAGAGTGTAAAAATTACACTTAGTAATCCATTATATGAAGGTTATAACCAGGTTCAAAAAGGCAGTAAACTTTCTACATCTTATTACATTGAACAGACATTAAACCATGATATTACAGTAACCTATGGTGATGGAACAAGTGATAAATTCAGTCTGAAATTGTTACCGGATCAAAGAGCATGGGTTCCAATAGATCAGGTTCAGATAAAATTTGTATGTGAAACTGATAAGACAAAGACACTTGAAATTGATGGCGATAATACCGCATTTTTACAGGGAAGTAATTTATATTTTGAAGATATAAATTTACTTGATATACAGGACTTTGTCCTTACTACAAAAGAAGGAACAAAGATGTATCTTTCTCCTGCAAAAGGCCTTACAAAAGCATCTGATGCAAATGGAAATGTTGTAAATATCAGCAAAAATGGATTTACACATTCAGATGGTTATGGAATTAATTTTACAAGAGACAGTAAAGGCAGAATTATTAGTGCAACAGAAACAGACAGTAAGAATAATGTAATCAATTCCATAAAATATGGTTATGATGATAATGGTGATCTTGTATTAACAACTGATTATGCCGGAAGAGATATTATTTATTCATATGATGATGACCATAATCTTACAGAAATACTTGATCCATCAGGAAAACCTGTTGCAAGAAATGAATATGATGAAAATGGCAGACTTAAAGCAACTGTAGATTCTAACGGAAACAGAATCGAGTATGAACACGATATTGATGCAAAAATGGAAGTTGTCAGAGATAGAAATGGCAATCCAACAGTATTTTATTATGATGACAATGGAAATGTGATTAAGACAGTTGATGCTCTTGGCAATTCAACTACAAATAAATATGATGCTGATAATAAACTTATTGAATCAACAGATGCGAATGGTAATGTCACAAAGTATGAGCGTGACAAGGATGGTAATCTCAAAACTCTTATTTTACCGGATGGAACGAAAGAAGAGCTTAAATACAATGATTTAAACATTGTCAACAGCATAAAAGCAGACGATAAACTTTTAGTAAGTATGGATTATGACTCAAAGGGAAATATAACCGGGATGACTGATGCCCTTGGAAATAAAACTGATTTAACATACGAAAAAGACGGAAAACTTTCATCAATTTCAGATGAAATTGGTCAGGTTAAAAAACTTAAATATGATGAAAATGGTAATCTTATTTCATTAGAGGATGGAAACCAGAATTCTACTACATATGAATATGATGAGAAAAACAGATGCATAGGTGTTACTGTAACAAGAACAGAAAACGGTGAACAGAAAGAATACACATCAAGATATGTATATGACAAGGCAGGAAATGTTACATCTAAGATTAGTAATACGGGAATGGTTACAACTTATGAGTATGATTATAAGAATAATGTAACTGCTGCGGTTTCATCAGATGGACTTAGAACAGAGTACACATATGATAGTGAAGATAATTTGACATATGCTGCATATTCTGACGGAACAAGTGAAACATTTGAATATGATAAAAATGGTAATAACATAAAGGCAACTGACAGATATGGAATTACTGTATCAATGGAATATGATGTACTTAACAGACTGACAACTAAGACATATGCTGATGGAACAAAGGAAAAATATACATATGATGCAAATGGAAATGTATTAACATTTACAAGTGTTTCAGGTGGAGTAACAGAATACACATATGATAACATGAATAGAAATACATCTATAAAAGATGCATATGGAAATGTTACAACATTTACATACAATAACCGTTCAAAGTTAGTTAAAACCAAAGATGCAAAAGGAAACATATTTAAATATGAATATGATGACAACGACAGGCAGATTGCAAGAATCTATCCGGATGGAACAAAGGAACAGACAGAATATGACAAGCGAGGCAGAGTTTCTAAGCAGATAGACAGAAATGGAAATGTGACAAAATATGAGTATGATGGTGCAGATAATCTTATTGCAGTAGAAGATGCAACAGGCAACAAATATTCATACACATATGATGAAACATATGAACTAACAAAAGTAACAGATGCAAATGGAAATGAAACACTGTATTCATATGACGAAGAAGGCAGATTAATAAAAACAACTAATGCTTCAGGAAAATCAGCAGAATTCAAATACGATGAAAATGGTTATCAGACTTCATTTGTGGATTATGCAGGCAATAAAGTGACTTATTCATATGATAACCTAGGTCGACTTGTTAAGAAAAATAATAAAGACGGTGATGTGAATATTACATATGATTCACTTGGAAGATTAAGTAAAGTTACTGATTCTAAAGGCGATGTAATATACACATATGATGAGTACAATAGACTTGCATCAAAGACAACATATGACCTTGGAACAATTAAGTACACATATGCAGACAATGAAGAAATAAGTTCGATTACATATAATGTAAATGGCGAAGATGTTGCAGCAACATCATACAGCTATGACTTAATGGACAGACTTGTAAAAGTTATTGATCATAATGGAGTAGCAACCGTTTATGAATATGATTCCTTAGGAAACAGAACAAAAGTCAAGCATGAAGGCGGACTTACAGTTTCATACAAATATGATGTATGTTCAAGACTTATAAATGAAATAGTAACTGATAAAGATTCTAATGTCTTAATGTTCTATGATTACAGCTATGGTAAGGCAGGAGAAAAGACAAAGGCAGTTGAAATTATAAGAGAATCATCAGAAAGTACTACAGTAAGAGTAATTAAAAACGAATATAAGTATGATGAACTTTTAAGACTTACTGATGAAAAGATAAGTATAAATGATAGTGTTGACTTTGATGATGTTATTAATATTGATTCTGAAAACATCACATTAGCAACTGATACTATTACATATCAGGGAACGATTGAAAATAAATATGCCTATGACAAAGTAAGCAACAGAACAGGAAAGACAACAAAAGTTACAGGTAATGTAGATGATTATACAGAAGATGTAGAGACTGGCAACACAATCTATACATACAATGAACTTAATCAGCTTATTAAATCTGAAACAACAAAAGTTCTAAAGATAGAAAGTTTTGTAAATGCTTCTGAAACAAATGCAGATATTTTAACAATTAACTATACATATGATGACAATGGAAATCTTACATCAGAACATGGAACCAAAGACAAGACATATACATATGATGCAGAAAATAAGCTTTTAACAGCAACAGTAAGCAGTGGAAATGCTGTCACAATCGAAAGTTATACATATGACTACGAAGGCAACAGAATCAGTAAGCAGGTAAATGAAGAAGAAAAAGCATTCTATCTTAATGATACATACACAAGTCTTACACAGGTTGCATTAGAACTTACAAAGAATACAGATAACACTTATAAAGTAAATAAGTATTATACAAGAGGACTTGAATTAATCAGTGCTGATATAAATAATAATGAATTATTCAATCATAAGATTTATATTCAGGATGGACATGGTTCCGTAACGGCACTTGTAGAAAATTCAAAAATAACAGATACCTATACATACGATTCTTATGGTATAATGTTAAAGAAAACCGGAGATACAGATAATGATTATCTCTACACCGGTGAGCAGTACAATGAATCAACAGGTCTTTACTATCTAAGAGCAAGATATATGTCACCTGAAACAGGTACATTTACAACAATGGATACTTACGCAGGAACTCTTGATAATCCTGTAAGTCTTCATAAATACCTGTATGCAAATGGCAATCCTGTAATGTATACAGACCCAACCGGCAACTTCTCATTAATGGAGACAAGTGTTGCACAGGGAATCCAGGCAACAATTAATACAATAATTACACCCGGATTTAGTCTTCAGAAAATGCTTACACTTGCAAATCTTGCAGTGACAGCATATGATGTTGCTACAACAATGCGAATGGTATTCTGTGGTGAAGCGACTGTTCTTGATGTTGCATTATGTATTGTAAAAGGACTTGTAGTACAGTCATTAATATCTTGTGTTGCAACTGCAGTATTTGGCGAAGCGGCAGCATTTATGCTAAAGTTAGTTGGTATAGGTCAGGATACATATGGATTAATTGAAGCAATAAAGAGTAAAGATCCAAAAGAGATTGTAATAGCAACAGTCCGACTTGCAGTATCTGTATTTACACTTAAAAGCCAGTGCTTTGCAGGTGACACATTAGTCAGTACAGAAGAAGGCAACAGACGAATTGATGAAATCAAACCGGGAGATAAGGTCTTATCATATAATACTGAAACCGGTGAAAATGAGTTACAGGAAGTTAAGAATGTATCAGTATCAAAAACAGATATACTGGTACACATAATAACAGATGATGGCAGAGACATAGAAACTACAATGTTCCATCCATTCTATGTTAAGAATGAAGATGGTACAGGAGAGTGGAAAGCAGCCTCGAATCTTAAAGCAGGCGATGAACTTTTATCAGAAGATGGAAAGAAAGTAAAAGTATCAGAAGTAAAAGTAGAAAAACTTGCAGAAGAGATAACAGTCTACAACCTTGAATTAGATGAAGTGCATACATATTATGTGGCTGGCGGAGTGCTGGTGCATAATTATTGTGAAGATCATCACATAGCATCAGATAAATCTAAAAAAAGTGGATATACTAGTGAATATGAAGCAATATTTGAATCTGCGGGTATGAGTTTGCAAGATAAAGAGAATATTGTGAGTTTGGAAGAACATAGAGGTGCACATACAAAGGCATATAAAGAATTTGTTCTTAAAAAATTGAAAGAGGCAGTTGAAAATAAAACTAGCATTGCTGATAGAAATGCGGCATTAAAGTTAGCTTTAGGTGAACTAAAAGAATTACTATTAAGGTATAATAGACTACCATATTCAGATGGAAAGAGTATTATCGAAGAATTAAGTAAATAAAATAATAGAGGTTTTTTTAAGCAAAATGCTATATGTCCATATGCAGTAAATAATGCATATGGACATTTTAAGGAGGTTTAAAATGGAAAAATTGGTTTGCAGTTGTGGCAGCTTTAATTTTATAGAGGAAAAGAAAACATATATTTGTAAAGCATGTGGTAACAGATATAATAAAAAAAGAATGATATATTGTGAAAGTGATGTAGAAATTAATAATGAATATTATTCCAAAAGAGAATGTAAAGGGAGAAAAGTTTATTGTGTAGACAATAATAGAATAGCCATATTAAACAAAAAAGAATATGTAGTAATAAATATGGGAAGAGATAACTTAGTTGAAGCAAACTTTGAAATTACTAACAATGCTGTTGAAGTTATATGCGTATCTAACAGAATAATAGAATTTACCTATAATAAAAAAATAAATATTTACGATTCTGTAACAAAGGAATTATTACGTACTATAAAAAAGGATGTTAAATTTTTTTATACAATAGAAAATGGTATATTGATTTTGGATAATAAAAAATTATGTTTATATGATTTTGATTTTACATCAAGTAAGGTAATATTTGATTTTGGCAATGAATATGGAATGGATATTTATATACAAATAAAAAATGTTAGTACTAATAATGATAAATCAAAGATATGTCTATTTTATACATGTATGCAATCGGATAATCAAATTTGCGGCAGTATATATATTGATAAAACTCTGAGAATAGAAAATAGATGTTGGGAACATCCGTATAAAACTATAATTTGTGATTTTGAAAATAAAAAATATATTGTGGTAGAAAATAATGTATTATTTGAAATGGACGAAAATGAAGATAAAAAGTATATATTAAGTTTACCTAAATTAGAAAGTATTTTAGATGGTGGAATTTCATATCCGGAAATATTTATCGAATATCCCAAAAACATTAAATGTTGTAATGGAAAATATTATTTTATCTTTGACTCAGCATTTTTAGTTGTTGATTCAAAAGATAAAGGCGTTATATATTGTTATATTGATGATAGACATAACCTGATACAGTCTTTTGAAGTGAATAGTGAGGATATGATATTTTTTTCGGTGGGCAATAAATCATATATACTAGAAAAAACTTATGAAGAAATGTATAGTTAATTCAAAAGAATTCGTTTTACATAAATTGTCCTATATGATGATACAGTAATTGATAATTCTGAATTAGAATGATGGTTAGCTATGTGTGATTCAATTATATTGAGCAATAGTAAGTGATAGACCTGGACCAATTTCGATATCTAATGTTATTGAAGTAGGATTCTAGAATAACAAAAGGTGGTGGCAGTTTTGGAAAAAATAACTTTTTCAGGAGTATCTTTTGGAGGACATTGTAATTTGTTTCGTTATGGTGTTGTTCAAGATTGTTTACAGAAAAGGAATTTTGAGTTTTCTGTAGGAAATCTATATGGCATTATTGGTGAGTTTGGGGAAGGTGGAGCTGCATTGAGTTGTGGTATAACAGGAAATACTGAATTTTATGAAGGAAAAATTTATATAGATGGTATTGAAAAAGATATTGGAGAATTAGTAGATATTAGTTGGTATATTGGTAATGATTTGTATAAATATAGAATTAATAGTTTGTTTTGTAATCGAATTAGGATTAATAAAAAAACAATAAAAGAACAAATTGAATATGGAGTCAGGTGTCAACTAATTGACAAGGATTTTTTGACAATTCAAAAAATGTTTAATATTTCGTCAGAAAGAATAGAAAGAAATATTAATTATGTAGGTTTTGAACGATGGAAAGCCTCGGCAGCAATAGGCTACGCAAATGGGAAAAGGATATTTTGTTGTCCTTGGATGAATTCAAGTGATATCGAGTACCTAAGGGAACAACTATCTCAGACAGTTAATGTGTTGATAGATGAAGGCTGTATTGTTATTTTCCCTACAACAAAAGAAGAAAATATAAAAAAATTATCTGATAAAAATTGTATGATATATTTGTAGCCGTTAAGTATTTTTATAACGATTCAACCTGATATATGAATATCGATAGAATATATTATTTGGAGGAAATTATCCTATGATTAATGGTATTATTTTTCAGCGTGATGATAATAGAGAATATAAAGGTGTTGAATGGGATAATTGGTATTTGAACAATATTTTTTCAGAATTATTAGAAGATTTTTTTGGTGAAAATATTGAGAAGTCTTGGTATGATTCGAATTATGTTGATGTATGTAATGATTATTCTTTTATTGAAAAATATATAGAATTATCTAAAAGAGAAAATATCAAGTTTCGTATGCTGCTTTGTGAGACAGATAGGTTAAAACCTCGATTAACCAATATTAATTGGAAAACTAAGTTTATTGGATATGATTATGCTTATTTAGGTGGCTCCTATTATTCGGCAGTTTATAATGATATATATTCAAAAAGAATTCAGCAGTTTTTATATTTTAAGTTAAATTGCAATGGATTGTTTGAGCATATTGAAAACCTCAATGAATTTATAAGATTACGAGAGGATATGATAAGTCAAGATAATAATATGATTTTAGAACAAGGTGATTTCACAATTTATAAACTATATGAAATAACTTTATTAAATAGAAGATGTATATGAAGAGTTTGAATATACAGAAGAAATTAGCAACCTAGTTTCATATATGCCATGCGAAGATGGTTTACCATTAGAAGATAGATTAAAAAGGTAATTACAATATTGATATTGTTACTGAATGGGAACCAACAATTGAAATTTTAAACATTTAATAAAATAAGTGGTAAATTGCATACTTTTAGAATGAATTATAATTAATACTTTTGAATTAGGAGTGTGGACAAAATGAAGCTAACAAAGAATGAAATACAAATATTTAATGAGCTATTGGGGCATGACTATATAGTGGTTTCGCAAATTAATGGAAAATGTTTTGCATTATCTGAAAATGGTTCATATTACTATAATGATTGCTTTGAGAAAACAAATGAGCCTTTTTTTATGGAAAGAGATAAG
>ERZ779865.1214-NODE-1214-length-19488-cov-6.487110_pt1 | contig 19488 bp, 12 predicted proteins | sample MGYA00433088_ERZ779865 | MGnify/ENA primary metagenome ERZ779865 (study PRJEB29588, sample SAMEA2151703) | human gut metagenome | biome: human gut; feature: human-associated habitat; material: faeces | place: Denmark | collected 2008/2010 ... | reverse complement strand
GACATAGCGGCATCTATTTTCTTCTGTTTTTGTCTTAATGAACGTGGAATCCAGTCCATCTTTCTTATCTGATCAAGAATCGCTCCCCTGATTCTCAGGCTTGCATAAGTCTCAAACTTAACATTCTTGTTACAGTCAAATTTATCAATTGCGTCTATCAGTCCAAATATACCATAACCGCAGAGATCATCATACTCCACGCTATACCCCAGATACATTCCGAGACGCCCTGCCACAAGCTTAACCAGCTGCGAATATTCAATTATAAGCTGATCACGCAAAGCAGTGCTTCTTGTTCTGCTATACTCGCTCCACAGCTTGTTTCTTGCTGCCTCATCCATTGAATACCACCCATTGTCTATTAATTATCTGATTGCTGTCCTTCTTCACTGCCATCCGCATTCTGAACACCTTCGTCAGCTGCTGCGGTCTCATCTTCCTCATCCCCTGAAGCATCGGCTTCATCAGCATCTCTGCCTTCCACAAAATGCATAATCACTGCCCTGATTATAAGTCCGATTGTGAAAAATACGGTCATAACGGCAATCAGCACCCATAACATCTTATTAAGCGGATACCTGCATAATGTCGTTATAACACATGTTATAAACCCCGCAAGAAGTGTTACTATTGCAGGGAGATTGCGCCACTTCATTTTCATATAACTTTGACTCCCTTACCGACAGCCTTAATCTTATAATCTCCTGTCTCTGAATAGAACTCGACGGTACGTCCATAGTCAAGTCCCGTATCCTGTGCAAGAATCCTTATATTTCTTGCTGCAAGTTCTTTTTTCGCAGCCTCGGCATTGCGGTCACCAACACACAATATCTCTGACATTCCCGACGTAGCGAACATCTTAGCTCCACCTGCGATTTTGGCAACAAGGCGGTTTTTGTTTGCACCCATGGATACCATAAGTGTAATCAGGTCTTCAATGCCTGTATCTGCAAACTTTGCCCTATTCTGATTTTGTCTGACTTTCGTACTGTCAGGAAGCATAACATGCACTAACCCAGCTGTTTTTGTGTTTTTGTCATATAAAGCAACACCAACACATGAACCTAATCCCAATGTTGTTATTGCATCTGGTGAATGACATATATTTAAATCTGCCATTCCAACCTTAATCATTTTTGCCATTATAAATCACCTATAATCCTAATGATGTTAAAATCTGTCCATACGACTCAAGCGTCGGTATCAGTATGAAATAACCGCTGATATCTACATCAAGATCCTTAAACTTAGATTCAATCAACAAAGCTTTATCACCAAGTTTTCCAAACTCAATAGCTGGAACACTTAAAATAGCCCCAGCCATATCTACAGATAGATATGGTACCGAAGATGTTATTTTCATATTAGTTAATTCTGAAATTGATGACAAATATGCCCCGGCAATAATATTTCCAATCTCCATTAACGCAGACTGTTCCATCTCTGAAAAGTCTCCCTTATTTTCACCAGATACACATCCCATCAGCTGATCAACCAAAAGATGAGCAGCTGAACTTTCGAGTACGAACAACATCATACCATCAATATCACCCTCAAGATTAAGCAAAATGCCGGCAACTAAGGTTTCCTCGCCACCGATCACCTGTGCCAGTTCAGCAAATGACAGCATTTCCACCTTAGGAACATGCATATCGATCCTTCCATTAATAAGTTGGGACAATGCAGTAGTTGCATTGCCCGCTCCTATATTTCCTATTTCGGTGAGGACATCAAATTCGATATCCTTTTCTGCTGAATTGTTATTATTTTCCTGCACTTATTTCACCTCTGCTATTTCTTCCTAAACATTCTCTTTTTCAATTATTACAGATGCAATGTTAAGTAAAGAAACTAATCCGTCCCCATGTTTACCTATACCGCTAAGATACTGAACCATAGGATCAGCTGCATCTGAAACATTTGGTTTCTCAATTGATTCTTCGCCTAAAGTCACTACCTCTTTTACTTCATCTACAATAACACCAATCGTTCCCTGTTCTTCGATTTTTAAGATAATGATCCTAGATGCATCTGTAAATTCATCATCTTCAAGTTCCATATCGTCTAAGTCTTCCTCGTCTATATCTTCGTCTTCGTAGCCGTCCATTGCTCCTACGAAGGCTTTTTTGCTCTTTGAAAGCTTAATGCTTAAGGCTATAACTACAACTATTAATGCTATTATTACAACAGCAAGGACTGCTAATATAACGAATATATAACTGCTAACTGTATTAAATGCCTTATCACTGTCAGCTGTCTTTGTATTGGTGTTGATTACCTGTTCATCTGCCATATTGTAACCGGCATAGCCCTGTATTGTACCATCATTGACATTGTATCTGAACCAGCCTGTTTCTCCTGTAGAGCTTACGCCGTAGAATAATGCGTAGTTGCCTGTTCTGTCAAGAAGGGCATCGACTTCTTTGCCATTGATTACTGTTCTTCCAACATCATAGCCTTCTGGAAGTTCCATAGAAGCTTCATCTATGGCAAGTATGCAGTATGTAAATTGTGGCTGGCTTACTTCTACGAATTGTGAAAATGTCTTTCTCACCGAATCGTATACATAATAACCGCTCTCACCTTTGCCATCTGTACTTTCAAGATAGACAATTGTTACTCCTGTATCAATTCCAACACCTGCTGATACCTTTGTTCCATTATAATCATACTCTGTTGGAGTATAGCCATCTGGAAGTGGGTGTTCATCATTAGCAGATACAATCTTATATTCAGCATTATCTACTGTAATATTCGGCTCTTGTATTGCTTCACTGTTAGGATCCTGCACATCAGGAATATCATTATTATTGTCTGTTGATCCATTAGATGAGTCCGAACCTGTTGCCTGATTATTTTCATTAGAAGCTGAATTAGTTTCCTTGGTTGTCTTTATTGTATAAGTTCTTTTACTGCCATTTTCTGCTGTTACAGTAATTGTTGTTGTGTTAAATCCTGGATCCATTCTCTTGCCAGATACGCTTACAGTTGCCTTTGAATCATTAGGAACTGCACTTACTGTAAGGCTTGCACAGTCAGCACCAACAGATGTTGTATAAGTAGTTACATCTGGTGAAAATGCTGGAGATAACACACCAGGACTTATCTGTAATGAACTTAATGTATTATCTGATGAATATGAAGCTGGTGCAGAAGCTGTAACTGAACCTGACGATTTGGATATACTGCACGCCTGCATATCTATATCAATAACCTTGGAATCACCTATAACATTAAGGCTTGAAGTACCAGCTCCGATAATCTTAAATGTTATTGTCTTTGACTGGCTGCTTGCTGTACTTTCGTCCATAAAGCTGACCATCGCAGTTCCCGAATTACTTGAGCTTCCGCTTAATGCTAATATTGATGGGTCATAGGATACATATATTGTAGCTCCGCCTATTCCGCTCGATGCACTGATTGACACATCTATGGATACTGTATCGCCTACCGTACCACTTGCTGAACCAATTGATACTCTTGCTGTTCCTGCCGCTAATATATCTGTCTTATTCACAAAAGCCATTACAGCACACATACATATAATAAGCAGTGCTGAAATTATCTTTTTAACCTTATTCATATATGTCCTCTCTTCTTGCAGTCACTACTGCTGGATATATCCTATATTTAATATGTGTCTTTTAATAGCAACGAAATCATACAAATCTATAACTCCGTCCCTGTTAATATCCGCAGCCTCTTTATAACTGCCCTGTGGCTGTCCAATTCCAAGAACTGCTCTCTTAATAGCCACGAAATCATATAAATCTATAACTCCGTCACCATTAACATCTCCATATATAACTATAGAATATTCATCATATACACTTCCGTCTGCCTTGTATACAACTAACTTATCACCAGTAACTACTGTGTCGCCTCTCTCGCTTCCGTCATTCTTTAATATTTTTCCATAACAGCCATTGCTGTATGATACATTATCAAGAACACTTGATGCCTGACTTCCGACACCTATCTTAGTCATTATCTTCTTTGATGAATCGACATTATAATCTGTCTTAAAACCATCTGTATTACCACCAGATTGTGCAGACTTTCTTGTTATATTTATTACATATGTCTTTATGTCACCATTTTCAGCCGTTACAGTAATATTGATTACATTATTGCCAACGCTTAAGCTGTGGCTTCCACGTCCGCTTACTGTTGCATTGCCATCTATAAGTCCTGCCGATACATTAACACTTGTAATATCATTTTCTACAATGAGACTGTAATCAGTATTATCAGATGAAAATGTAGGAGTTAATGTATAACCATCTACTGATAATGAACTAAGCCTGTTATTCGCACTCTGGTTGCCATCTGGTATTATACATCTTGACGATGGCATATTATCATATACCGGAATGTTAAACTTAAATGTTGTATTATTAAGCGTGTATGAACTATATGCCTTCTTAGCCCTTGTCGCTTCTGACCTTGGTGCAAGCACATTAGTCATATACTGGTGTGAGAAGTTCTTAACATCAAACTTCTCATAATATATAGTATCCTGACCCTTGTTAATGTACCATTTTCCAAGATTGACAGCACCACCTACAACAGCCCTGTAACGCGAATTCCAAGGCCTCATATTAGAGCTGTCGGTCTGTCTGGCATATTTCAAACCATTCTGGACTGCTGACAGACCGCCGCTTGCATAAGCGTTCTGGCTGTAATAATTATAATAGCCCTCGTATCCGCTTACATTTCCAGATATCTGGTTGCCTCGTCCGTCTGCACCCTGTTCCTGAATAATTCTTGTTGCAAGGTGATATGGGCTTACCTTGGATACTTCACCTGCATACATAAGCAGTGAAGCATAGTCATAGCCGTCAAGATTGTGGCTTGAATTCTCCATAAATGTTCCGCTTATAATATTGCGCACACCGTCTATATTATGTACTGATGAGTCATAAGAAAGACTTTCAAACATAAATATGTATGTATCATCAAGAAAGTTTCTTGGGTCAAGTGCATATTTCACAAGTCCCTCAGATGCCTGAACCCAGCCACCACTGTCAAGCTCTGTATACTCACCTGTATTCCAGTCATAACAGCCATCAGCCGTAGACTTCCACGAAGCATCTGCCGAACTGTATATAAGGCTTCGTCCTAATACATTCTGGGCATTAACCATAGTATCCCAGTCCCTTCCATTATGGTCTGCTACAAATACCCATAATGGATATGCACTGTGAAGCTGCCTTAAGCTTTCCCTGTAGGAAGCCGGGAAATTCTGTGCCTCAAGATAATCTTCAAAATTATTATCTGGTGTATAATCTGACTTTGCTTCCCTAGTAGTATACTCTGATGTTATATATCCTCTTGTGTATTCACCATTGAGATAAAAACCTATGCTGTACCACTTATATGTCGCACTCGTATTCACTTCTTCGTATATATCGAACTTAAATCCACCATCTACTTTAGTAATTACACTTCCATTAACAGGTGCTGTCCTTATTCTAAGGCTTGTTACATCATAATTAACATAACCTGTAGCAATAATTGTATCATCTGCTTTAGCGGTAAATGTATACGAAAATCCTGTCACCATACATACAAGAATGACTGCCATAAGTACTATGGCTACTGCTTTTTTTATAATCTCTCTGTAGCTTACGTTCATCTAATCACCTTGTTCCTTATTAAATCTGCAATTTAGTTGTTCTTTCCAAACTCAGATAACTTAAGTCCCTCATTACGTTCAAGCACCATATTAACTGACCAGCTGTTAGCAAATACCAATAACGGATTGCCCTTAAGGTCTTTAATCTTCTTCATATCAGAAGTACCGACAATTCTGTTCACATCAACTTCTTCTGGATTTTCAATCCATCTGATATGTTCATATGGAAGCGGCTCTAACTTTATATCTACATTGTACTCATTCTTAAGTCTGTATTCAAGAACTTCAAACTGAAGTACACCGACAACACCGACAATAATTTCTTCCATTCCAGTGTTATATTCCTGAAATATCTGAATAGCACCTTCCTGTGCAATCTGGCTTATTCCCTTAATGAACTGCTTACGCTTCATTGTATCAATCTGCCTTACTCTTGCAAAATGTTCCGGTGCGAATGTAGGAATTCCATCAAACTGGAACTTCTTATTAGAAGTACATATAGTATCACCTATTGAGAATATACCCGGATCGAATACACCTATTATATCTCCTGCATAAGCTTCTTCTACAATGTGTCTTTCCTGTGCCATCATCTGCTGTGGCTGTGAAAGCCTTATCTTCTTGCCACCCTGAACGTGGTTAGCTTCCATACCGGCAGTGAACTTTCCTGAAGATATACGCATAAATGCAATTCTATCTCTATGTGCCTTATTCATATTAGCCTGTATCTTAAATACAAAAGCAGAGAAATCTTCCTTAAATGGGTCTATAAGACCTACTGACGAATTACGTGGAAGTGGTGATGTAGTCATATCAAGGAAATGCTGTAAAAATGTCTCTACACCAAAGTTAGTAAGTGCTGAACCAAAGAATACAGGTGTTAAATCTCCTGCCTGAACCTTGGCAAGATCAAATTCTGCACTTGCACCATCTAAGAGTTCTACATCTTCTTCAAGCTTAGCCCAGTAATCATCACCAATCTCTGCCTTAAGCTCATCATCATCTATTGATATATTCTTAGTATCTACTTCCTTCTGTCCATTCATTGCCGCCTTAAAGAGTGATACCTCTTTCTGCTTTCTGTCATATACACCCTTAAATGCCTTACCACAGCCTATAGGCCAGTTGATAGGACAAGTAGCAATTCCAAGTACATTTTCTATCTCATCAAGAAGCTCGAATGGGTCGTTGGCTTCTCTATCCATTTTATTAATAAATGTAAAGATCGGAATATGTCTCATAACACATACTTTAAAAAGCTTAATAGTCTGTTTCTCAACACCCTTTGAAGCATCTATAACCATTACGGCTGAGTCAGCAGCCATAAGAGTTCTATAAGTATCCTCTGAGAAATCTTCGTGTCCAGGTGTATCAAGAATATTAATGCAATATCCATCATAATTAAACTGAAGTACTGAAGATGTTACAGAGATACCTCTTTCCTTCTCAATCTCCATCCAGTCTGATACTGCGTGTTTCGCTGTCTTCTTACCCTTTACAGAACCAGCAAGATTAATAGCACCACCATATAACAAGAACTTCTCAGTAAGTGTTGTCTTACCAGCATCCGGGTGGGATATGATTGCAAATGTCCTTCTTTTCTTAATTTCACTTGTAATATCTGACATAATTTCTCCATTTCTTAAATCATTTTACACTTTAACTAATCTAGTATATAGTATCCATCAATTTAATTCAACTACTTAGTGCCGGACTATTTTATAAACTACTCAGTTTATTCTATTACCTATTCCAGATAATTACTCTACAGTTAAGCTTCTTCCCAGTGCAAATGAATATATTACTTTTTCTTTAACCTTTAAGCCTGTTATCTGTGACAGTGCCATAGCATAGTAATCAAGCTGGATAGAATATCTTCTTCTAAGCTCGTCCTCTCCTGCCCTGCCTCTTAACACCCGGTCAGTCTTATAATCAACTATAACAAGCTGTCCGTCCTCAATAAAATACAGGTCAATGACCCCCTGTACAAGCTGTCTGTCATATTCAAATACAAATGGCTGTTCCCTTTTCACCCCGCCGTAAGCATATGCACGCTTAATTCTTTCACCTATTGATGATCCTGCAAATGTATCTATATCCTTAAGCTTTATGCATTCAGCTTGTTTTAATGACAGCTTTTCTTCTCTTACCATTCTGTCAATTTCATTCTTTATATCCTCAGTGCTTCCAGCTTTTGAATAATTCAGACATTCCATAACCCTGTGGTATGCCGTTCCACGTTCATTACTTACAAGCTCTTTTTCTTCACTGCTTATAAACTTAGGAACTGTTGGAATATATTCGTCTGCAGCTTCAGATTCTGCCCCGCCGTCTGCTTCTTTAACACCGCCAGCCGCTTCTTTAATTCTTTCTGCCTCCATAATGCCCGCAGCCTTTTTGATACTGTCTGCCGCAAAAGCATTTTGCTCGTAATCTGCTTCATTCTGCATTTTCTTTAACTCACTGACAGTTACTTTTACTTTTCTGTCTGCATCAGGGTCTTTAATATATGGCGGAAGCTCCTTTAAAGGCGAAGTTCCATAGGCTGTTTTTTCGCCTACCTGACTTTCATCTGTTGCTTGGCTTCCGGTCTGGTCAATGTCCGATTTGTTCAATAAAGAATTAATTTCTTCCACACCAATAAGCTTTATATTGAATTCTCCTTTATTGTATTCCTTTCCAGTAAGTACAACTGGAATTACCATATCTGCGAACTTGTCTATCTTCTCGCAGTCAGCATAAGAATATATTCCAGACATTCTAATCTCATCAGCAATTGAATTCCAGCCTGTCATTGCCTTGTCTGTGTCAGTGACATTTCCCATCATAATAAGCTTTTCCCTTGCTCGTGTCATTGCAACATACAGAACTCTTTCTTCCTCGGATATTCCATCTCTTACAATCTTTCTTGCAATCGCCCCTTTTATAATAGTAGATGTCTTGGTCTTGCGGTCAAGATTAACATAATCAGCACCTATGCCCAGCTCTTTATCAATAACAATCCTGCTTCTTGCATCCATTTTATTAATCTGCTTGTTAAGTCCGGCTACAATTACAACCGGAAACTCAAGACCTTTGCTCTTATGTATGCTCATTACCCTTACAGAGTCGCCGTTATCTCCCATACCCTGTGAGTCGGTTATATCTATGTCGTATTTCTGCAATCTTTCTATATATCTTAAGAAATTAAAAAGTCCGCTGTAGCTTGTTCCCTCAAATGAAGATGCCCTGTCAAGAAGCACATCTATATTAGATTGTCTTTTAGCTCCTGCCGGCATAGTTCCTGCGTAATCATAATAACCTGTGTTGTATACAATCTCCCACAGCAAATCATAGATAGTCATTATTCTGGATTTATCTCTTAAGGCATTAAGCTTATCAATAAATGCACTGCATTTCTTATAATCGCAATCCTCGTCCTCATTCTCTGCTATGCTCTTCATCTGCCTGATAAGAAACTTCTGTGAATATTTCTTTCCTGATATTCTTATCTTGCATAATTCATCTTCCGTAAAACCTCCAAAGTATGACAGAAGCACAGAAGCCATAGGTATATCCTGCAATGGATTGTCTATGCAGGTAAGCAGGCTTATAAGAACCTTTATCTCCCTTAATTTAAAATACTGCTGTGCAGTATCTGCCATAGCCGGCACTCCGCAGTCAAGCAGTTCATTAACAAGCACATCTGCCCAGCCTGTAAGCGTTCTTGTGAGAATAACAATATCACCATATTTTATTCTCCTGTAATCTTCAAGGTCAGCATCATACACGTAATAAGCATTATCTTCTGACATAAGTTCTCTTATTCTTAATGCGGCATATCTTGCCTCTGCCCTTATTCCATCGCCGTCCTCATCACCCGACATATCAACAAGCACAATATCTGTGCTTTTCTCACTGTCCTGCCCGAAGTTTCTTTTATCCTCACACGCTGGATAATCTAACCCACAGTTAAGCTGCTGCCTATCATCATACTGTATGCCGCAGAAATTCTTATTCATAACACGGAAGAACACATCATTGGTACTATCAAGAACATTACTTCTGCTTCGGAAATTCTTCTGTAATTCTATCTTACAAGAACTTATATTCTGCTCACCACCGCCAAATGATGTATCTTCGCAGTCATTATACTGTGCTGTATCTTTGCAGTTATCATTCTGCGATGAATAATTATCATACTTGCTCATAAATAACTCAGGACACGCAAGTCTGAACTTATATATACTCTGCTTAACATCTCCAACCATATATACATTATTGAAATAATCGGACATTCTCTGCCTTGATACAGCAGTAAGTATTTCTTCCTGTAACTGGTTGGAATCCTGATACTCGTCTATTAATATCTCATCAAAGCTCTCTGCAAGTTCATCTGCTGTCCTGGTATACTCAATAATACCAGCATTATTCTTTACAAGAATATCAAGTGCAAGATGTTCCATATCATTAAAATCTATTATTCCACGGTCTTTTTTCTGTTCTGACATTCTTTGTGCAAAATCATTAGCAAGCTTTACCATCATAGCAATCATTGGTGCATTAGCTTTCACATCTTCCATTAATGTATCAATATCTGCTGTGAACACACCACTGATAAGGGAATTAATATATTTCTTGAAATTATTTCTTTCATTCTTGACATATTCTTTTAAATCTTCCCTCGCATCAGGCATTTTCTTATTGCTTAATCTGTCAAATACCGTCTTTCTTATTCTTACCGAAAGGTCATCAAAGTCTGGTGCTTCAAGTATTCTTTTAATATTCATATAATCTGAATTGATTGCATCAAGATATGACACCGGACCATCTACGTGCTGGCAAAGTTCAATCATATATTCATATTTGCGGCAGTAATCACTCAGCGAATTGATAATGCTTTCATACAGGTCAGCTATCGCCCTGTTGTTAGAATTATCTGGTGCTTCATACATATCAAGCGTTTCCTTATACCATTCAGAAGGCCATGGATTGCTTCGTGCAAGATTATATATTTTCTTAATAAGTTCTTCTATATTCTGGTCATTACGTCCTGTTCCATAAGCCTCTACAAGATTAATAAAATCCTCATCTGCCTCTGTATAATAGTCCTCAAGAAGCTCCTGCATTACATCATTCTCAAGAAGTGTAATCTCTCCATTATCTGCCGCCCTGAAACCGGGGTCTAATTCAATCTCTGAAAAATGATTTTTTATTATCCACAGACAGAAACTATCTATTGTTGTTATATGTGCATTGTTAATAAGTGCAATCTGCTTTAAAAGATTGGTATCTGCCTCATTATTGTCAAGCATATCATCAAGCCTGTTTCTTATTCTTGCTTTCATCTCTGCCGCGGCGGCCTTGGTAAATGTAACAACAACAAGTCTGTCTATATCTGTGCTGTTCTCACCTGTAATCATATTGATAATTCGTTCAACAAGAACCGCTGTCTTTCCTGAACCTGCGGCGGCTGACACAAGTATATTCCTGTTCTTAGTATCTATTGCCTTAAGCTGTTCATCAGTCCATTTCTTTGCCATCATTACACCTCTGAATTACTGTCAGTTTCTTTGTTATATTCTTCACTATCGTTATACTTTTCTGTACTGTTATGCTCTTTACTACTGCTGTACGCTTCACCGCTGTTATTCTCATCTATTAATTTCCATATATCTTCTTTGCTTAAATTGGAAAGTCTTCGATAACTTGTACCCGGCATATCTGTGCTAAATCCACACACACTGTTATACTGACAATAAGTACAACTGTTCTCATTACCCTTAATATACGGATTGATATTAATGCTTCCATTAAGTATCTTTCCTGCGTTATTGACATTTTCTTTATCAACATATTCACCAAGCTTATCGAACTCATCAGTTGTCATAACCCTGCTGTATCGCATATCAAGTTCACCAGATTTATTATAACTGACAGGAATATTAACAGATGAACCCTCTGTTGAATCCATCATACTTATAATATTCTTATTAGAATTAACAACGCCCTTCATTCTTAATTCTTTTCTTATAAGTGCCTCGACCTCGTCATCATCTTTCTTCGCCTCAACTATCGGGTCCTGAATATTATAATATAAAAGCCCTGCTGGAATTATATTCTTGTCACCATATTTCTTCTTTTCATATATCATTGCTTCCCTCATATATGTAAGGAGCTGGATTTTCAAGCCATAATATGTCTTTAAAAGATTAAAATCTGACTGTCCTGTCTTGTAATCCACGACTTTGACATATAAATTTTCGTCATCCTCGCACACATCTATCCGGTCTATCTTGCCCTTCATATAAAATAGTACATCGTGCGGAAGTTCTTCTATCTGTGTAAGAAATCCCTTCTCAAATGCATCTGGCCTGAATATTCCGTCAGCAAGCTGCTTTCCAATTGCCCACAGTGTCCTGTCAGCGTAATTCTTCATTCTCTGTATAAGATACTCATTACGGCTTGAGTCCTTAAGTATCGTATTGCCATAATTCTCAGCTATTGCATTGATACTCTCTGATACCATCTGGCTTCTTTCCTCATCACTTAAAAGCACGAAGGATTTATTGTTCTGCTTTATATTTTTTGACACATCTTCAATTACAGCGTGAAGAATTGTACCAAAGTCATTAACCGCAAACTGATATTCTTCCCTCTCTTTAAGCCCAAGTCCATACTGGCAGAAATATGCGAACTGGCACGAAGCGAACTGTTCAAATGATGTTACGCTTCCTGTAAGCTCCCTTCCATATAATTCAAGTGCAATTCCCTCTGCAAGCACTTTATTAAGATTACCCTCGCTCCATACAATGTCTGCTTTTGGAATTCGTATATATGCGTGTTCTGCAAATGTATCCTCTCTTGCGTACTCTTTAACAAGCGGAAACATTTTCTTAATCATTCTTATTATGTAAGAAGGAAGAACAGCTTTCATATCCATGCCATTGCGTGCATAAGTTATATAAAGCTTTTCTGATGTCTTTGTCATAATAAGGTATAAATAAAATCTCTGAATAAACGCTTTTTCCCTGACTGACATTGATAATGATACGTCCATACCCTTAAGCCTGTCCCTGTCTGTTTCTGAAAGAACGCTTCTGTTGTCGCTTTTTTTTGGAACATACCCATCATTAACGCCAGCAAAGAACATTACCTTTATATTATCAAGTCTTGTTCTCTCAATATCACCTATTACAACGCAGTCGTTAGCCGGAGGTATAAGTCCTATCTTAATCTCCTCCAATCCAGATGCTATAATATGATTGTATTCTTTTAATGTAACCTTCTCACTGCCTAATAATTCAACTATCTTATCTAATAGTTCTATTATCTTCTTATATATCTGTCCATATTCTTCACTATCCACATCTATAGATGACAGCTTCCTTTCACAATCAAGTCCGGCTATGAATTCATATAAAGCCCTGGTAATGGCATCTACATTTCCATCTGCCTCCTTAATATCTTTGTGAAGAACATCTATTGGAGTAATGACTTCGCGTCTTAATCTGTTAAGAAGTCCAAGGTCTGTATCTTCCCTTCCTGTCCTGAACTTTCTTATCCATTCATTGTTCCACTGCTTCCTGCCCTTTATGCCAACCGCAAGACAATAATTATCAAGAATATCTATCTCATCTCTTGTAAGTTGGGTAAATCCTGTTCTTAGATATCTGAACATACTGTCATAGGCATAATTCTTCTCGATAATATCAAGTACTGCGGTAATCATTTCCACTAAACAGTTATCTGTTATATGACGTTTCTGGTCTAAGAAAAATGGTATTTCATTCTGGGAAAATATATTAGCGGCAAGCTTTCCATACACACCAATATCACCTGTAACAACCGCTATATCACTGTATCTGTAGCCTGACAGACGTGTAAGCTCAAGTATCTTTCCTGTTATATACTGCAATTCGTCCTTCGGCGTTGTCCCTGCATACAAAGCTATATCATTTACTTCACCATTATAATGCCTGCTTCCAGCCCTGAATATATTCTTTTCAAGAAATGCAAGCTCCTTTGACGACTTAAAACGTGATATATTATCATCATCAATCATCACAGCATTTTCTATATTAATATGCTGTTCATCACATATCTTATACAAATGTGCCACTGTATCCTTAGTCATATAGAAAAGGTTCTCAATGCCCTCATTGACATTAACCTTCTCACTTGTATCTATAGTCAGTGCCACCTTAATATCCGTGCATATATCAAGAAGCAGACCAATAAGCCTGTACTGTACAGGCGTAAAACCAGTAAAGCCATCAAGTGCTATCACACTGTCTTTAAGCTTTTCTGACTCCTGCACTTTCCTGCACAGAAGATCAAGTATCTCCTCTGATGTAATGTAATTATCTTTTATAAAATTCCTAAATCCACTATAAACAACATTAATGTCACTTAATTTCATTCCAAGCAGACTGTTATTATCAACAGTTTTATTAATTTCATCTATCTTATCAACAGTTATATCATACTGTAACATCTCTGATATGACTGATTTCATCTCAGCCACAAATCCGGTATTGGATATATTACCACTAAAGAATCGAAGTTCTTTCTTGTGCTGTTCTAATATTCTTCTTACTATAAGATTCTTTCCTGTATCATCAAGAACCGGATAGTCAGAAGCCCCGACCTCCTCAAATACTCTATAAGCAAGCCTTTCAAAGCTTATGACATCTATATTAAGAATTCCCTTTCGTGGGTGAAGCTCAACTACACGCTTCTGTGTTGCCATAGTGTACTGCTCTGGCACGATAATTATATAATCTGTGTCTGGATTGTTAATCGACTCCTCTATTATTGAACTATATAAATATGTTGACTTGCCAGCACCCGATCCTCCAAGTATAAGTTGTAATGACATAATAATCCTCATTTCCGTGCACATTTTTATTCAATGAAACTCATTTAAGTATACCATATATAAGTTCTATTTATATATGAATGCTCATATATTTTATCAAAATAAATGTGTGTTATATGAGGGGGATATATGAGCGGTTCAACCAGGATTGTGGTAATTCCACTTAAGAAACTGATAATTATGGTATGCGTAATTGCTGCTCTTATTATATTAGCGGCAATATTTATATTTGGCGGAAGCAGTTCAGATGCTGCCAAAAGTACAGGTGTTAATATAAGCACCAGCACTGACACAGTAAAAAAGAATACATCTTGTCCTACATATTCACCAGGTGTATACACTTCCTCAATACTTCTTAATGGTACTCCTATAGATATTCAGGTTACAGTTGACTCCGACAATATCAACAATATCGAAATGGTTAATCTTTCAGAGTCCGTGCAGACTATGTATCCTATGCTTAATTCTTCATTTGATGAGATAAAGACCTCCGTTATCAACAACGGCTCAACAGATAATATCACCTACAATGCAAGCAGTAAATATACAGCAACTATGCTGTTATCAGCTATAGACAGTGCACTTGCCAAGGCAAGGAACTAACTGCGTAAGGCATTTAAGTCTTTCAGATAAACTTTTTACATCAGACACAGCCGTCTGTAACACTCTTTCTATACAGACGTATGTAAAAACTTCGGGTAATCTATATCCAGTTTGTTCATAGATTACCCGAAGTTCTATTTTAATTATTAGTTCTCAAAATAACTTATCCCGTCATCATTACTCACATTAATAAAGCCTGCATAACCTCTTTCTTCAAGCTTTCCTAAGAACTTGCCCATCTTCTTTGGCTTAACATAAAGCGAACATATCTTGCCTTCTGCCCTGTACTTTTCTGCAAGCTTATAAGCTGCTGTAAGCTCGCCCTCATCGTACATTACTGCTATCTTATTGCCCTTATTAGGAAGGTCAATTCCGTGTTCCATAAGTATAGAGAATATTCTCTCAAATCCGATAGAAAATCCTACTGCACTTACCTGCTGTCCTAAGAACTTGCCAATAAGGTTATCATATCTTCCACCACCTGCAATAGCACCCTTAAAGTCAATGCTTTCAACTTCAAATACTGTTCCTGTGTAGTATCCCTGTCCTCTTACTAATGAAAGGTCGAATACAACATCGAACTCACCATTACAAAGCTCATTAACTGACTTCATAATATATTCGAGGCTTTCTGCTGGTGCTTTATCTACAAGAATATCTTTAACTGACTCTAAAGAAATCTCCTGTGGATTGCTTACATTTGCAAGAAATCCTGTAAACTTGGCTATAGCTGCTTCTGCGAATTCCTTCTCCTCAAGTTCCTTCTTAACGCCCTCAAGACCAACTTTATCCATCTTATCAAATGTTATACATACACTGTCAAGCTGGCTTTCTTCAAATCCGCAGTCCATAAGAAATGCTCTTAAAAGTCGTCTGTCATTAACTTTAACCTTAAAGTTCTTCATTCCTATAGCTTTTAGTGCCTTAGTTGTTATAAGTATAAGCTCAACCTCTGAATCTCTTGAGTCAGAACCTATAATATCTATATCACACTGTACGAATTCTCTTAATCTGCCCTTCTGTGGACGTTCTGCCCTGTACACTCTGTCCATCTGTATACACTTCATTGGAAGTGTAAGCTTATCCTTATTATTAGCAAAATATCTGCTTAAAGGAAGTGTAAGGTCATATCTTAAGCCCATATCTGCAAGAACATTTTCATTCTGTGAAGTGACTCCGCTTGCAAGTGCCTTGTCAAGCTTGTCGCCTCTCTTCATAATCTTAAATATAAGATTAAGGTTTTCTCCACCATCACTCTTATCAAGATTTTCAATATCTTCAATAACCGGAGTTGTTATATGTTCAAAACCATTCTCTACATATACTTTTAATATTTCATTCTGGAGATAATCTCTTATCTCTACTTCATTAGGAAGATAATCATTAGTACCTTTTACAGATGTAATCTTCATTCCATTGTCCTCCATTATTACAATTATTACACAATAACTCCCACCATTATATGTGGCGGGAGTTACTTAAACACATTCAATTAACAATTATGCTTCGTCTATAGCTTTACCTATATCGTGACGCATATATTTATTATCAAAATTAACCCATTCTGTCGCTTCATAAGCATTAGCACGGGCTTTCTTTAAATCCTCACCTAATGCTGTTACGCCAAGAACTCGTCCACCATTAGTAACAACCTTGCCTTCTTCGTTGAACTTAGTACCAGCGTGGAATAAAAAGTATGAATCTTTACCCTTGAAATTCTCCATACCTGTTATCTCAAAGCCCTTCTTGTACTCAAGTGGGTAACCGTCTGATGCAAGAACTACGCATACACACGCATTATCAGTAAACTTAAGATCTATCTTATCTAATGTTCCGTCTATGCACGCTTCAAATACATCAATTATATCATTCTCCATTCTTGGAAGAACAACCTGTGCTTCAGGATCACCAAATCTTGCATTATATTCAAGTACCTTAGGACCTTCTGGTGTAAGCATAAGTCCAAAGAATATAACACCCTTAAATGGTCTTCCCTCTGCCTTCATCGCATCAACTGTTGCCTGATATATGTGTGCCTTGCAGAAATCATCAACTTCCTTAGTATAAAATGGTGATGGTGAGAAGTTACCCATACCACCTGTATTAAGCCCCTGATCTCCGTCCTTGGCTCTCTTATGATCCTGTGCAGAAGACATTATCTTTATCGTATTACCGTCAACAAATGAAAGAACTGAAACTTCGCGTCCTGTCATAAATTCTTCTACTACAATTGTATTACCTGCTGAACCGAACTTCTTGTCAAGCATAAGCTCGTCTACACCGTCAAGTGCCATCTGCTTGTCTTCACATATAAGAACGCCCTTTCCAAGTGCAAGACCGTCAGCCTTAAGAACGATAGGATACTTAGCTGTTTCAAGATACTTCTTAGCTTCATCAGCAGATGTAAATGTCTCATATGCTGCTGTTGGTATATTGTATTTCTTCATAAGGTCCTTAGAAAATGCCTTTGAACCTTCAAGTATAGCTGCGTTCTTTCTAGGTCCGAATACCCTTAAACCTTCTGCCTCAAATGCATCAACAATACCGCCAACAAGTGGATCATCCATACCAATTACAGTAAGGTCGATTGCATTTTCCTTAGCAAATGCAACAAGCTTATCAAATTCCATAGCTTTAATATCAACACATTCCGCAACCTCAGCAATACCTGCATTACCAGGTGCACAATATATCTTATCAACCTTAGGGCTCTGGCTTATCTTCCAGCATATGGCGTGCTCACGTCCACCGCTGCCTACAACTAAAACCTTCATCTGTTCTTCCTCCAATATAATCTAGTCTTTCTAGTTATCATGTTCATTAGCTATCTTGTTAATAGCGGCAGGCAGTAACTTCCATTCTGCCTGTTCCATAACTCTCTTTTGAAGAATTTCTGGCGTGTCACCATCTTTAACTTCAACAGCTTTCTGGAATATAATCTCTCCTGTATCCATTCCTTCATCTACATAATGCACCGTTGCACCTGTAACCTTAACACCTTTGGCAAGTGCAGCTTCGTGAACACGAAGTCCATAAAAGCCTACGCCGCAAAAAGATGGGATGAGTGATGGGTGGATATTAATAATTCTATGGCTGTATTCGTGTACCATTTCTTCTGGAATTTTAACAAGGAAGCCCGCAAGCACAACAAGGTCTACATTAAGCGAATTAACCTTTTCAAGAAGTGCTTTATTAAATTCATCTCTTGTCGCATAATCCTTAGGTGATACACAATAAGCTGGTATTCCGTTCTCTTTAGCTCTTGTAAGAGCATAAGCATTAGCATTATTACTTATAACAGCAGCAATCTGTGTATTAGTAATTGTCTTGTCCTTTACACCATCAATTATAGCCTGAAGATTAGTTCCACCTCCAGATACCATAACAGCTATTCTTAGCATAAAGTTACTCCCTTCTCACCTGCTTCAATATTACCGATAACATAAGGTGTCTCACCAGCAGCTTTAATAGCTTCCATAGTTGTATCTACGTCCTCAGGGGCTACTGCAAGTACAAGACCAATACCCATATTAAATGTGTTATACATCATATCTTCTTCAATCTCGCCATCTGTCTGTAACATCTTAAAGATTGGAGGAACTTCATAGCTGTCTTTCTTTACAACAGCTCTTACACCATCTGGTAACATTCTTGGAATGTTCTCATAGAAGCCGCCACCTGTAATATGGCTGCAACCCTTAATCATTACACCGGCATCCTTTACTGCCTTTAATGCTTTTACATAAATTCTTGTCGGAGCAAGAAGTGCTTCGCCAAGTGTTGTTCCGAGTTCATCATAATATGTATCCAGAGATTCCTTTGTCATCTCAAATACTTTACGAACCAATGAGAAACCATTGCTGTGTACACCGCTGGAAGCGATACCGATCAATGTATCTCCGGCTTTGATATTCTCTCCTGTGATAAGTTCATCCTTCTCTACGACACCTACAGCAAATCCCGCAAGGTCATACTCATTCTCCGGCATAAGTCCCGGATGCTCTGCTGTCTCACCGCCAACTAAAGCTGCACCGGACTGGTTACAGCCTTCTGCAACACCACTTACGATCGTAGCGATCTTTTCCGGATAATTCTTACCACATGCTATATAATCCAGGAAGAAAAGAGGTTCTCCACCAGAACATGCAATATCATTCACGCACATAGCCACAGCATCGATTCCGATCGTATCGTGCTTATCCATGATATATGCAAGCTGTACTTTTGTACCGCATCCATCTGTTCCAGACAGTAATACAGGCTCTTTCATCTCTTTGATCTTTGCAAGACTGAACGCACCAGCAAAACCTCCGATACCACCTAATACCTCTGGTCTCATGGTTGTCTTGATGTGCTTCTTCATAAGTTCTACTGACTTATATCCTGC
>ERZ779865.1207-NODE-1207-length-19557-cov-2.799251_pt1 | contig 19557 bp, 16 predicted proteins | sample MGYA00433088_ERZ779865 | MGnify/ENA primary metagenome ERZ779865 (study PRJEB29588, sample SAMEA2151703) | human gut metagenome | biome: human gut; feature: human-associated habitat; material: faeces | place: Denmark | collected 2008/2010 ... | reverse complement strand
TCTTCATTGAACATAGTCCAAATAGACCTTTAATTTCATGAACTAATATTTTAATTTTTGCTAAATCTTTAATTTTATTATTCACTTCGCCTTTTAAAACATTAAGTTTATTGTCTATAATGCTTGCGCCCTCATCTATATCAAGCATGATAGTAGTCACCACCCTTATTTTATCCCTCAAATAATATTGATGTTAAATTAATTATACACCTAATAACATTTATGCTCAATTTTTATTTTATTTATGTTATAATACTACTCGTATTGGAGAAATACCCAAGTGGTTGAAGGGACTAGTTTCGAAAACTAGCAGTAGATGCAAGTCTAGCGGGGGTTCAAATCCCCCTTTCTCCGCCATAATAATAGAGTAGTCTGATACATGCTATCAGGCTTTTTTATTAGCCAAAGTGCAAAAATGTCACTCTTGCAAATATTAAAAAGTGCCAAAATGACACCAAAGTCGTTTATAATTTGGTGTCAACGTGGTATAATAACTCCGAGGTGGTAAAAATGACACTAAAACAATTAAGAACTGAAAAAGGAATTACGCAAGCCGAATGCGCGGAATTGTTTCAAGTATCCCTGCGAACATATAAACGATACGAGTCCGATGAAACAAAGATTAGCCCTCTCAAGTATCAATATTTACTACAACGATTGAGCGAATATGGGCGGATCGATGAAAGCCACGGGATATTAACCACAGACCAAATAAAGAAAATATGTGGCAAAATATTCAAGGAATATTCGGTGGAATACTGCTATCTATTCGGATCTTATGCCAAAGGTAAAGCAACAGAAAAAAGCGATGTCGATTTGCTTGTTGCAATGCCTGTAGACGGAATGAAATTCTTCGAACTCATAGAGATGTTGAGAGAACAGTTAAAAAAGAAAATCGATCTACTGGATATAACACAGTTGGATAATAATCCCACGCTTGTACAAGAGATATTAAAGAACGGCATAAAGATTTATGGATAACGTAAAAAACGATAAGTACTATTTTGAAAAAATCATATCTGACTTGGGATTCATAATAGAATAAACCAAAGGAAAAACAAAACAAGAAATAGAAAACAATGATTTACTGATTGATTCTATTATGTTTCGCATTATTCAAATCGCAGAGAACAACAGCCGCCTATCGGAAGAGTTTAAAAATGAATATAGAGAAATCCCTTGGGTGGCAATCAAAGGAATGCGTAACAAAATAGTCCATGATTATGGCGTCGTAAATATGGTTATTGTTTATGACACCGTAACGCGATGGATACCAGAGATGTACAAAAAATTAATAAGGATAGTTGATGAAATTGTAACATGGTAACCTTCTATAACTGAACACGAAATTGACATTACTCCAAATTGTGTCAGTTTTTTGTTTTAACGCAAATTTGATTATGTGTTTGAAATTATGGGATATCGCGTCAAATCACAACGTGGCATTATCTTTACACAATGGGCTAATAATGTTTTAAAACAATATTTAATTGATGGATATGCTATAAACAACAAAAAGATGCTAGCGTTAAATAAAACAATAGAAATTCAAAATAAAATGCTAGCAAACACATTGGATATAGAAACGCAAGATTTAAAAAACATAATCGATTTATACACAAATGCTTTAACATTGCTTGATAATTATGACCATTAATGCGTTTCTAAGCCAAATGGAAATAAAGCAAATTACGTTTTAAATTATAATGAATGCCGAGAATTTATTAATAATATGCGTTTTACTCATGATTCAGAAGTTTTTGGCGTAGAAAAAGAAAATGGTAAATTGGAGGGAATACTTGCTTGTATTAATCAAACGGCTTTTGGAGAAGAAATATATAAATCATTAGAAGAAAAAGCTGCAAATTTGCTATATTTTATTGTAAAAGACCATCCTTTTGCAGATGGATGTAAGAGAATTGCGGCAGGCTTATTTTTATTATATTTGAGTAAGAATGCATTATTAAGTCAAAATAAACTAGCGATTTCTAATGGTGCCTTAACCGCCATTACACTTTTGGTCGCAGAATCAAAACCAGATGAAAAAGAAGTAATGATTAGAATAATAATGAATATTCTTTTTGAGAAAATGTAGTATTATGTGACAATAGCTTCTTCTACTAATTTCAAGTATCATTAATCCATACAAAAAGACTATCAGCGTACGCCGATAGCCTTTTTTTCAACACATTTTAAATATTATTTTGCAGAATAGAATGATTGATTAATATTCTCGTTATTTCCTGCTTTTTCAACATATTGTGTGTAATCGCTGTTTGTTAATGTTGTTGTATCTAAAACTTTAGTAACAGTGTCACCATTTTTAACTTCGATTGAACCAATAATGAAATGTTGATTGAAATCTCCATAGTTTATAAATGTATTTATTTCAAAATATACACCCCAAATACCTGTATAAGTCATATTGTTATCGCCTGCTCCTCTATTGTAGGCGAAGCTTGAGTAAGGGAAATAAACATATCCATCAAAGTTTGCAGGTAATGTTAAATAACTTCCCCATCCTCTATTATTTGATCCTTCGGTAACAGTACCATCTAGGTTATATAAAGAATAAGTTGCATTTGCTTTTAAGCAAGCAATATCTCCATCAGTTTCATTGATAAACATACTGATATATGATAGTTTTCCTGCTAATTCTTTCATTCTAATAGCAAAGCCATCACCAGCCCAATTGTTGTTTTTAGCAGACAATTTCAAAGCAGATAATTGATCAACGCTACTTGAATTAAATGAAATTTCCGAACCTGTTAAAGAGCCACTAAAAATACATGTTTCTTCTGGTTCTTCTTCTCCATTAAAGCTTGTATTAATATATTCACCATTAAAGATCTTAACATATTTGTTTGTGTAATTTTTAGAAGTCAAATCACTTGTAGTTACGACTGTAGTAATAGTGTCACCATTTAATACTTGGACTTCACCAACTTCATAAGTTTGATAGTAATCACAATCTACTGCTGTTTCTAAATATAATCCATAAATAGAAGAATAATTGAATGTTTTGTTTCCATTGCATTGTTCTTGATATAATTCCATGCTTTCATACGGAATATAAACATAGCCATCAAAGCCATAAGGTACTAACATATAGTAACCCCAAGTTCTTCCAGAAGTTGACATTGTTTTGCCGTTTGCATCATAAAGATAGAAACTTGCACCTGTTGCTAGACGGACACGATCACCATCTAATTCATTTAAGAATACATTAATATACATTTGTCCGCCACATGTATTTTTAATTCTAATTGCAAAACCATCACCGGCCCAATTATTTGTGTCAGGCTTAATAAATAAGTCTGAAACCATTGGGGTACTTGCTTGTGTAAATGATACAATAGCGCCTTTTTCTAAAGCACCAGTAAATCCTGTATCAACTGGGATTGCATCAATCAAGCCTTTAAATTCTGTAACTATTGCATTGACGTTATCAATAGATGTAGCTGTTTGAACTTTAGCATAATATTCATCAATTAAATCAAGAACTTGTGTTTCTTGTGCTTTACGATAATTAACTGGATTAACGTAATTTTCAATTTCCGAGCCAGCTGCTACAATAGCGTCTGCTAGAGCTTGAGCTTCTTCTGCCTCGTATTGAGATTTAGTTTTTAAAGCATCAGCAGCAGTTTTGAATTCAGTAACTGCATTATTAATTTCATCTTTTGTTGTAGCATTATTAATGCTTGCTTTAGCAGTTTGAATTAATGTTGCGAGTTGAGTTTGTTCAGCTTCGCGATAGTCAGTTGCAGTTTTATAACCTTCAACTTCACTAACTTTTGTTTCTTTGTAAGCTGCAAACTCTTCTGCTTCGTGTTGAGCATTAGTTTTTAATGCATCAGCGTTTGTTTTGAAAGTAGTAACTACTCCATCAATAACTTCTCTTGATGTTGCATCATTAATTGCAGTTTTAGCAGCATTAATTAATCCTTCTAATTGCGCTTTTTCTGCATCGCGGTAATCGTTCTTGTCTTTGTAATTTTCTACTTCGCTAATCTTTGTTGTTTTATAAGCAGCAAATTCTTCTGCTTCATATTGTGAATTTGTCTTTAAAGCATCTGCACTTGCTTTAAATTGTGTCACAGCTCCATCAATAGCTGTTTTGCTTGTTGCTTGATTAATCACAGCTTTTGTGTTTGCAATTAATGTTTCAAGTTGAGTCTTTTCTGTATCACGATAGTCATCTTTGTTTTTGTAGTTTTCAACTTCTGTGATAGCGGCAGTTTTTTGACCTTCTAAAATTGCAGGATCAACACTAGGTGTAACTGAAGGTTGAGGTGTTGTCACCGATGGTTGAGTTGACGCTGGTGTAGATGTTTGATTATTATTACATCCCACTAACGCAGTTGCACTAGCCATAAATGCAACTAATAGTAAAGATTTTAAAGATTTTTTCATTTATTTGTTTTTCCTCCCTTTTAAAATCTAATTTTTAATCATCAATTCTTCTCTTCTTGGTAAAGACGCAATCGCACCTTTACGTTGGACACAAATTGAAGAGGCTTTTTGAGCATATAAGATTGCTTTTTCTACTTCATATCCTTCGGATAAGAATGTCGCAAAAGCCCCATTAAAACAATCTCCTGCTGCAGTTGTGTCGACAGCGTCTACACGGAATGCTGGTATTAACTTTTTAGCATCTTGTGTACACCAATAAACTCCTTTGCTTCCTAAAGTAATTAATAAATTTTTTGTTCCTTTATTTAGTAAACAGTCACACGCTTTTGCTAAAGATTCTTCATCATTAACTTCTAAATCTGTTAAAAGTGCTAATTCTGTTTCATTTGGAGTTAAATAGTCAACTTTTGTTAATAAATTATCGCTAAGTTTTTTGCCTGGTGCTGGATTTAAAATAACAGTTTTATGCATTTTATGTGCTAAAGTAGCAACATACTCTACAGTTTCAAGTGGAATTTCTAATTGCATAATTATTATATCTGCGTCTTGAAGTAAATCTAAATGCATATCAATATCATGCTCTTTTATTTCTTCATTCGCTCCTGAAATAACAATTATTCGGTTGTCGTGCACATCTTCTTCAATAATAATTGATGCACATCCCGTCGGTTTAGTTTTAGAAATTTTTAAAACTGGTTTTACTCCACATTTACATAAACAACTTTGTAATGCTTTACCATAATCATCGCTTCCAATTGCGCCAAGGAATGTCACATCGCCATTAAGTAATGCCGCGGCACATGCTTGATTAGCGCCTTTTCCACCTGGGTTTTGCATAAAAGTTGAGCCGAATGTTGTCTCCCCACGCTGTGGTAAAGAATTAACATAAGTTACTAAATCCATGTTGATACTGCCAACAACTAAAATTTTCATTTTGTTCCTCCTTTCCTATTTATTACGAATCAAATATCCAATAATCTATCTGTAAATTACATTAGTAATCTACATTCATTCTTCTTTTAGTCTTGCTTTTTCTTCTCTAACTAATTGCTCATATACTCTCTCGCTCATTCTTGTTACTAGATAAACCATAAGTCCTATACCAAAGAAGAAAATCAGCGGATAGAACATATAAAATACGAAGACAAATGAGAGAATGCACATCCATGATGAAAGAACTAACAACAATTTTTTTCTAGCAATTAAAGATGCTTTTCTAAAGCAATCAAGTGCTTTTTCATCATCAAAATATGCAATAAATAAAGGCAATTCAATAAGCGCAGATGTTAAGACAATTAAAATACCAATAATAATAATTAAACTCATCCACGCGACCATAACGCTTTCGTTCGCATGTATTAATTGATAATCTAGATACAATACATAAGCTAATAAAGCGTATATTGGAAGAAAAGTAATCCAATATTTTAATCCCTTTTTAATATGCTTTTTAATTAAAGCGAAGTAATCAGAAAAAGGATTAACATAACTTGTTTTTTCATTTTTAAACAACTCAACAAGGGCAAATAATGCAGGAAAAAATAGAACTGTTAAGGAAAGGCATGTTACCAAAATAAACTCAATGTTTAAAACGAAAATGTCTCCTAACACTTTTAGAAATCTATAGCCTTTTCCATTAGTTTTTTTATCAAAATCCTGCATTATTTTTACACCTTATTCTGTTATTTCCATTGTATATTGATAAATTCTATAGCTACCTAATGTACCCCAGAATGAACTAGGATAGAAATTCGCAGCTGTAAATAAGCAATCAATATTTTTATTTGATAATGTCCATCCATAAGCATCAGTGACAAATCCAGAGTTATGATTTAACGCAAATCCTGAAACAGATACATCAATGTGATCCATTTCGTTCCACATATCACCGACAACATTAAATAATGTATATCCTGGATAGAAATCTTTATTTTCAAAGTCTTCTTCTAAGTAGTATATAGTTACTCCTGAACCTACACTCGCTCCTTCTGGAGATGGATGATCATCCTTAATCATATAGATTCTTCCACTCGTTGGGTCATAAGCAAAGTCTGCGTTAGAAATGTAGTCTTGAGCATTATTTAAATTCTTTAAGCCACGAGTAATAACTCGTTTGTAATTGTCCGAAACCATAACTGGATTATTTAAAGAACTAAAATCCCATCTTTCTACACGTGTGTATGTAGATGCACCATCACCAACTGTATAGAATAATAAAACTTCACTTTCTTTATCTACGGATACTAAACTTGGTTGTCCATATCCCCATTGAAATCCTTTATTATCATTTAGTTCATAATGACAAATTGGATTATTATCGATTTTAATCCAAGGCCCTTCGGGTTTTTTAGCAATTGCTAAGCCAACTTCATTTTTTGTGTTATCGCTTGTAACACAACCTAAATAGGCCATTAAATAGTTATAAGTTTCTTCGTTATAATTGAATACTCCTTTGATAACGCTTGGATCACAGACATGGCGAGAATCCCAAGTGCTTTCTGTTGGAGCAAGGACATATGATATTTCACCATATTCCCATATTCCTTTTTCGTTTTTTACACCTCTACGATAAGCGATGTAGTCAGTAACATTACCATGTATCTTATTTGCGCAATAGTAGATATGTCTTACACCATCTTCTTCAAATGATGTTGGGCAATAATTATAAAATTGATCAGTTTCTGTCTCGCCCTTTTTATGTTCAAATAATTGATAAACTTTATTTTCTTCTTCAGTCGGTTTAGAAGAATTTGGTGTTGAACCACTATTACTATTCATATCACAACCTCCACAAAGCAACGCTAATAAACAGACAAACTTCATTATTTTTTTCATCTATGAGTTCCTCCTTATAAATTCACTTCGTAGTAAACAATTGCACCTGAATATAGGTAATTATTGTTTTCACTACCAACACCAACCGCGGAAACACTAAACGCTAATGGCAATTTGTCTCCAGCTAGTTTATGTCCATAAGCATCACTAATTAAACATGCAGAATAAATACGTTCCCAACCAAATTCTTGACTTTCTTCCCCGTCTAATAAAGCAGTATCTAAATCAGAAATGCTTCTTGTAACAAGTGTCCATTCATAATCATTTGGATTAACTAATATCTTTAAATCCGCTTTTGCTACTTGAATTGAATCACTAGTTGCAGGCATAGTCATAACTGGGTTACGATCACGTACGCAGTATATAGTGTTAGATTCTTTATCAATCATGAAGTCTGCGTTATTAAACACGACATCTCCTGATTTATCTTCTAAACCTTTAGATGATATTGCGGATGCTTCACCTGTTTTAATATCATCTAATGAAGAGCAATCAAAATAGCTAACTCTTGTTGTTGTAATTAATGCGTCTGCGTAAGTATAGAAACAATAGAATTTTCCTTTTTGATCATAACTTACAAGTGATGGAGCACCTACGCCATAAGCAGAACCATAAGCGTATGAAGAATATTTAATAATTGGTTCGTTTCCTACTTTTTTCCAATTTAGTAAATCGTTACTAACTGCAAAACCGATTTGATATAACTTATCTTTTACTTTTGAAGTTCCTTGGAACGCCATTAAATAAGAATAAGTAACATTTTGATAAGCAAATTCACCTTTGATAACATCAGGATTAGAAACACGCATTGAATCCCAATCATTTTCACTTGCTCTTAAAACAATTTGCGTTGTTTTATCATAAACAGTTTCGCCATTTTCGTTTTCAGTGCCGATACGTAAACCAATGACATCTCCTGTCACATATTTTGTTTCATTTGTTGTAAAGAAAGTATATTTTTTTCCATCTTCTTTAAAGATTGCTGGATCTTTATCATAAATTCCTAAAGTATCATCAAACATTGGAGCCATGCCATAATTTGTTTTAGGTTCAAATTTTTCTTGTGGTGTACTAGGAGTTGTTGTGTCACACCCCATTAATAGCATCAACGGTAAAATTAACATCATTAATTTCTTTTTCATGCTTAATTCCTCCCCATGTTTGAACGAATAGAATTTTCACTTTCTTCAAAGAATGAAGAAATCTCTGTTTTATTGAAATAGATACCACAATCGGAAATAACGAATGATAACCCTTCATTATTAGAGCAATCTGTAGTTACATACATTCCCGCCATATTTGCACTTACATCAAGTTGCAAATCACCATCTGTACACCAAACCGGGACAGAATATTGTGAGAAATCAATACGAATATAACCTTCAAAATTAATAGGTATGACAATTGCCGGTTTAGCCATTCTAATAAATTCTTGATTTGTATTAATGTCGTAATACATAATCATTGCGCCTAATTGAACATTCCATCTCTCTGTAACGTTTTTATTATTTTTCTTAGTTATTTCATCAAACTCAAGATTCATAATAATTTCTTTACGAGATAAGTTTTTCAAATAGCAAGTGACACCTTCAGCCTTTTGGTCATGGTTTTCGCCTCCATCAGCCCAATTGTTCCAATCGGAAACATAATATTTTGGGAAGACATTGATGGAACCATAGATATTGTTATTTGGAATAACTGCTCCAATATCTACTTGCATACCTTTTCTATTGTTATAAGTATCTACTAAAGTAGTTGTAAGAGTAGAGCCACCAGTCCAAACTGGGAATTCTCCATTTAACTCTGCATCTGTTTTAACATGTGTAAATGTTTCAAGATATTTAACATCGCCTTCTCTTTCTGCTACTAAAGTTTGTTCTTCGTAACGGGTAAAGCGGATGTATTCTGTATTTGTATTTTTAACGTATGTTGCGTTAAATTGTGCTTCAGTTAAAGTACTTGGAGTTAATAATTTTGTTAAACTAGCATCTGATTTAATGATTGTAATATCACCAAATGTCAAGATTGTAAAAGCATCATAAGATTTAAATACCGAAGTAGAGAAGACAATTGAACGAACATCACTAGGATTTGCTGCTGGAACTGTATTAAACAAAGCAAATGGAATAATCATCCAACCATCAAAACCAGATGGTATAACAACTGCTGAATCCCAACTTCTCCAAGCATTGATACTTAATGTATTATCTTTTGCTTTAAAGAAGATATTTTTACCTACAGTTTTGTTAACACTATAAGTCTTAGCACTTCGATCTTTTACGCCAATAGTAATTGGAGTAGCAATAGATGTATGGTTTTTAATTCTAAACGCTAACGAGTCACAATCTGTGCCGTAATTACGAATCGTTGGCACAATACCAAATTGCGCAATAAGATCACTTTCCGCGCCAATATAAGAAACTTGTAATCCTTTATTAAGTTCGCCATCTAATGTAACTTTGCCATAATCAACATCGGAAGTAACCTCTCCACCACCAACACTTTTATGTTCAAGATTGATATACTCGCCATTATAATCTTTACAATAATAGTTACCATATGTGTAGTCATTTAATGTTGTTGGATCTAAAAGTGTAGTTGCAACATTATTTTGAAGTTTTTCTAATCCTCCTAAAGAAAAATTAGAAAAGGCATCATAATAAGTATTAATTTCTATATAAAATCCATAAACAGTGCTATAGTCAAATGTTCCGTTACCAGAACCATAACCATTCACATAACCAAAGCTTTGATATGGTAAATAAATGTACCCATCAAATGAAGCAGGAAGAATAATAGCGTTATCTCCCGAGCGATAACTTTGAGATTCTTGTGTGCCATCTAAATGATACAAAGTATAACTTGTTGAAGTTCCTGTTCCAGCTTGGACACGGTCCGAGTCTGTTTCGTTTAAAAACACAAAGAACGGAGAACCCCCACCTGATTCAATATGATTTTTTATACGTATGGCAATGCCATCTCCAGAAAAATCAGCTGAACCTGTTGGTTTTAGAAGTAAAGTTGATCTTGTGTCTTTTGATGCCGTGGTATAAGAAACTTTTACTCCTCCTTCTAAAGTTGTTTTGAAAGGAATATCTTGCGCATTAACCACTCTTGCCATTGGAGTCATCGTAAGCGCTAATAAACTAGATAAATAGATTAATCGTTTGAATGTTTTCATATTTCCTCCATTTAATTTTTATCAATTTCAAATATTGTTTTTATAAAATATTTAAAGAATGCATCTACATTAACTTTTTTGGCACTATAGACATCATTTCCTATTTTGTCACAATATGTTAATGCTCTTTTTTCATTTTCTAATCCAACAGTTAATGGTAATTTTTCAAATTCACAGAAATCACCAAACATTGTGGCAACCGCTAACGGGTCATGCATAACTGGTATCGTAAATTCATAATGCTTAAACCACTTTTCCATCATTTTTGTTAATAAAGTAAATCTATCATCATGAATATTTGTAAGAATATCTCGATACTCTTGGGTTAATTGGCATTTCAATGTAACATTTAATCCAACTTCATATATTGGAACTATGGCATCAAATACAATGTGTGCCGCTTCTGGGTCACAGAAGATATTCCATTCTTTTATATTGATATTTGTTGGATCACCACCCATTATCCTTATTTCTTTAATAAGTGGAACAATACTTGGATCTTTACGAATTGCCATAGCAATATTGGTTAATGGTCCAATTCCAAATATTGTAACTTCATGAGGATATTTATGAATTGACTCAATAATGAAATCTACTGCATGTTTTTCTTCAATATGAGCATCTTCCATAAATCCCATAAATTGAGGGATATAATATTTACCAAATTTATCTTTTGTCTCCTTAGCTTGAATTTCTGGAGGGATAAGATTTTTTACTTTGGCAATGAGCGGTTCATCACATCCAGCATATACTGGCACTTTCTTTTTAAAAGTCGAAATTAAGAAACTAGCCATTTTTGCTCTTTGACGCGCATTGCGAAATACTGTTGTAACTCCTAGAAGTTTCGCTCTTTTTTCTTGTAACAACAAATATAAAGCAAAGGCATCATCAATATCATCACCAATATCAGTATCTAAAATAACTCGTTCTTTTTTATTCATGAGTTGCACCTCTCCAATAGGAGAAATCTCCATTTGGTCCAGTCTCAGGTGAAATATAAGTGCTTAAATTCTTTGGCCAAGCGTATTCTAGACCTAGAGCGTCTTTTGCACGTTGATAACTCTTAGCGTTAAATTCAATAACGCGGTCTAACATACAGTTTTTACGCATGTAAGCAATACCTTGATCATAATATTGTTTTGCTTGTTCTTTTGTGGAAGAACGGAGAACTTTGGCTAAGTAAGATGTCGACCATCTTTGAACACCTTTGGTCTCGTTAACAGATAATTCGTTATAGCTCTTATCGGAAGTATCATCTTTTAAGAATGACGCTGTGTAATCATAACTATATGGTGAAGCTGGTCGTTTTAAATTATCAATATAAACATCAACATCTTTACGGCCATTTAATGGTTTAATTTTATTAATATAAGCAAGGTTCATCATTAAAGTCATTTGGTATAAACCATATTTACCTGTATCATCTTTTGAAACACTATCGAGATACTCTTGTGTCCAAACAACTTCTTCATGTTTTTCATCTTTCCAATTCCAAGTTTCGCCTTCTTTACCGAAAGCCACTAATCTTTGTCCTTCTTCGGAATATAAGAAATCTAATACTTTTATGATTTTGTCTGGTCTTTTTGCATTTGTAGTAACCATTGTATATAAGTAACCCATACCACGGATGTCTTGTAAAATTGGATCGTCACCTTCATAATTTCTTAAAATAAGAGGGACATATTTAACATCTGAATTATATGCTGCAATAAATCCTTGTTGATAATCTTGTGGTGTTACCATGGATACAAACACATTACCAGAAGCAATTTTTGTTCTTACTTGAGCAGTATTTGCAGAGAAGTTATCATCCATAATTAATTTTTCGTTATAACACTCACGCAAGAATTGTAATGTTTCATAATATTTTTCATGCGTCATATTGTAGACATAATTTCCTTGTTCATCTTCAAATGGTGTTGCGAAGTATTGTGATAACCATTTAATTGAGTCATTACCTTCGCTATCGAAGACATCAAGTTGAATTGGGATAGATTTACTATATTTTTGTCTAATGTAATTGCATCCAGCAATAAATGATTCTGGACTTGTCATATCACCTTTAATAGCGTTACAAGCTTCTTTATACCAATCTTCACGAACTAATATTGCACCATTAGGTTCCATTTTATCTGTGCTTGAAACATATTTGCTTGAATAAGCAAAGTTTGGGAATCCATATGTCTTATCATTTCCAAGTGAGAACCATGAGAATACATCTTCTTGTAATCTGTTGCTTAGTGATGGTGCCCATTTATCAATTAAGTCATTTAATGGATATAGGTAACCTTGCATAGCAAGTTGTGAACATTGTTGGTACCAGCATTGAACAGAAATTACATCTGGTAATTTGTTATTGGAAATCATATTAGATAATTGCGAATTATCATCAATAACTGGGGAAATAAAGTGGATGTTCGCTCCAGTCTTTTCTTTGATAATACGCGATACTTCATCGCTACCATAACTTGACCATGTAAATGTTGAGTCATTAACAAACCACGTAAAGTCAAATTCTTCGTTATCTAAAGTCCAAGAGTCTTCTCCATTATCGGGAGTAGCAGGGAGATCAGGTAGTTTGACATCCACGAATTCTCCTGGTTGATATGGTGCAGGACCACATCCTGATAGTAGTAACGAAATAAAGGCTGCTGCTAATAGTTTTTTCTTTGATTTCATAAATCTTTCCTCCTATCCTTTTAATGAGCCGACTACGACTCCTTTGGTCAACATCTTGAAGATTAAAGGATAAACTATCAAGATTGGAATAACTGAGATAATAATTGCGGCGAATGAGACTGTTTCTGGTGAAACTGTTTGCAAGATATCAGATGGTAAACCACCAATGTTTGTTGGAATTGATGATTCTTTAATAACTTTCATTAAATAGTATTGTAAAGTCCAAAGTCTGTTATCTGAGGTATAAAGCATAGTGTCATAGAAAGAGTTCCAATGCCCAACCGCAATCCACAAGGCAACAGTAGAAATAACTGGTGTAGATAACGGCATAATAATTGATGTAAATATCTTAAATTCACTTGCGCCATCCATAACTGCAGATTCACGAATTTCTTCTGGAATTCCTCGAAAGAAATTAGAGAAGACCAGCATGTTATAAACAGAGAATAACGCTGGAATTATGTATACTAAGAAATTATCGAAAAGTCCTAATGCACTAATAATTAAGTAATAAGGAACTGTTCCGCCCGAGAAAAACATTGTGAAGATGAATATTTTATAAAAGATATTACGTCCTCTTAAGTTTTGACGGGACATAGCGTATCCAACAATCGCGGTATATACTAGAGCACTAATAGTTCCAAGAACTGTACGGGCTAAGGTTATACCATATGCACGCCACAAACGATCATCGTTTAAGACTAGCAAGAAGTTTTCAAATGTCCATTCTCTTGGCCATAAATAAATACCACCTTTAATATAATCAGTACCAGTATTTAATGAACAAGCTAAGACATAAATCATTGGATAGAGACATATCAAGGCAAACAAACCTAAGAGGATGTAGTTTAATACGTCAAACCAAGTAGTTTTAGCTTTTTTGCCATTCGAACCCTTCATTTTCATTTGGTGAATTGATCGTGCCATCTTAAATCACCCCATTTCCTGTTATCTTCTTACAGATTTTATTACCTGCAACAAGAAGGATAATTGCGACAACTGATTTAAATAAGCCGACCGCGGTTGTATAAGCATATTGTTGGTTAACAATACCATTACGATAAATAAATGTATCTAAAACTTCTGAACGGTCTAGGTTAATAGCGTTTTGGAATGTATAAATATGATCAAAGCCATTATTTAAGATTCCCGATAAAGATAAGATAAAGAACAAGACAATTGTTGGTGCAATACTTGGAATTGTAATATGCCAAATACGATGCCATCTATTTGCCCCATCCATTCTCGCTGCTTCATATAGTTGAGGGTCAATTCCCGCAATAGCGGCGATATAGATAATTGCACCCCATCCTAATCCTTTTATTAATGAAGTAATAATAATTGTTGGCCAGAAATATTGCGACTCACCAAAATTAATTGGTTCATCAATAAAATGAAGTGCTTGCAATACATTGTTTATAACACCATTATTTTCCATCAAAATTAAGATAATTCCGCCAAATACTACCCAAGATAGGAAATATGGGAAATATGTAATTGTTTGAATTAATTTTCTAAATTTTTTCGATTGGATTTCACTTAATAAAACCGCAAATATAATTGGAGCCGGGAAGTTAATAAGTAATTGTAGAATATTTAGACCTAATGTATTCCACATTACTTTTCCAAACTCTGGGTCAGTAAAGAAATCAGCAAAATTTCTAAATCCCGCCCACGGTGCATAAAGCAAAGTTTGTAAAATATTAATGGAAGGATAGTCTGGATCTTTAAAAGCTAAAGCAATACCAAACATTGGAGCGTAAGCAAATACGATAACGTATATTATGCCTAACATTGCCATCAAAAATAGTTGTTTTTCAGACGACTTCCACTTTTTACTTTTACGAGAAGGGAAAGCTAAATTGTCTATTGTTTCGTCTTTCTTTTTTGACATACTATTTTTCCTCCCTTCTTGCAACTGTTGAACGTTTTACAAGATAAGAAGGTACAGCTTTAATTGTAATTTCTGTGTTCTTCTCTTCTAAAACAGAGATTATATACTTACCAATACAATCGGCAATTGCATCGATATCTTGATGAATTGTTGTTAATGGGGTATCAAGTAATTCAGAAAACATCAAATCATCGTATCCCACAATAGAAATATCTTGTGGAACTTTCTTACCTGATTCTTTGATTGCTTTTAAAGCACCATATGCCATTAAATCGTTACACACAAACATTGCGGTAACATCTGTTTTTAAAGCTTCTTTTGCTTGTTTATAACCAGATTCAAAGTCAAAATTGCCGTAAAAAACGTAATCTTTAACAAATGGGATATTATTCTCTTTTAAAGAATCTTCATATCCTAAATAACGGTTGTTTGCGCTAGACATTTCTAATGGTCCTGTGATACATGCAATTTTTTTATGGCCATTCTCAATTAAATGTTGTGTAGCAAGCATTCCACCTTGATGGTCATCACAAACGACCTTAGATTTGATATCGCCTTTAATTTGTCTATCGACAACAACATAAGGTGTATCAATTGAGTGGAGTAATGTAATAATTTTATGTAGATTTTCACTTTTTAAAGTTTCCGAACTTGGACAATAAAGTAAAAAATCAATCATACGTGATGTAAGCATTTGAATTAAGTTATAATCTTTTTCAAACTTATCATCAGAACTACAAATAATAATGCTATATCCTGATGGTTCAACTATTTTTTCAACTTTTTTAGCAATTTCAGAGAAAAAACTGTTTTCAATACTAGGCATCACGTAACCAATAGTCTTTGTTCTTTTTGTTTTGAGTGATGATGCAATAGCGTTAGGTCTATAACCTGATTCACTGGCAACTTTTTTCACTCTTTGAATTGTTTCTTCAGGAATTGATGTCGCTTTGTTATTTAATATTAACGAAACCGCGGTTATCGAAACTCCTGATTTCTTTGCTATATCTTTAATACATACTGTTTTCATATTGCGCCCTCTATTTCAATCTAATATCAAAGTGTGTATCACGAGCTTTTAAATCTTCATAATTGAGTTTTAAATATAATTTATCAGTATTTTCGTAATCTTCTGGTAAACGTAACACTATTTCTTCTTGATTTTGTTTGATTGTAAAGACACCATAATGCAATTCTTTACCATATTCCATGGCTTTCTTTAATTCAATTTCAATGCCTTCTTCTTTTGATGCCACTAAAGAAGTTTTAAAACTATATTCGATTTTATGTAATTCAAACTTTTTAACTAAAACCGCTAATGTTTTGTCATACATTTCATAAGGAACATCAATATATGTTCCTGCAATATCAAATTGGAATCCAGTCTTTTTCTTTTGGATTGTCTTACCTTTTCTTTCAACTGGTACAAGTGCTTTAATACGATGTAATCTTCCAATAATATGATTGTAATCAGGAATTTCATTTACCACTACTTTTTCATCTTCATTAACGACAACTTTGGTAAAATCTATATCAAAACTAACTTCTTGTCCTTCTTCTAAAGCTTCTTCATTTAAGCAAAATACTAAATCATCTTTGCATGCAATATGTAAAAGGTATTTTTTGTTAATCTTTTCACAACGTTTAATTACACCTTTAAAAGTATTTCCTAACTTAACTGAAACAGTTGGTATTGTGAACAAATATTCTTTTCCATCTTCCATTGCTTCTTTAAATACTAGAGGTAACTCAATAGTCTTATTAAGTAATTTGCATTTTCCTTTATTATATTTAATGAGGAAATGTCTCTTTTCTGGAACTCTTGGTAAAAGTGTTGTTTCTGTTTCTACATCAAAGAAATGTAATTTTGTAGGGTCAACATATACTTTTAATGTCTTATTAGTTTCAACATCAACTGTATTTTTAACCTTAAAAGTAACTTGGCAATTAGAATTTGCTAAATTGGAATTAACAAGTGTCTCTGCCCCCAATTCTTCTACAACTTGTGGTACAACATTTATAATCAAATCATTATTATCATTATTAGAATCATAATGGATATCTTCAGCACGTATACCTACAACAATTTCTCTCTCATCAAAATATTTTTTGTCCATTTTTTCTACAATATCTAATGGAATATAAATGTTTTGATTCTCTAATGAAATTTTAGCTTTACCTTTTTCAATAGTAATTTTTCCTTTAAAGAAGTTCATTTGTGGCGTTCCAATAAATCCTGCGACAAACTTATTTGCTGGATACATGTATAAATTTTTTGGGGAATCTATTTGCTGGACATAACCTTTCTTCATAACAACAATTCTTGTTCCCATTGTCATAGCTTCTACTTGGTCATGGGTAACATAAATAAAAGTTGTTTGAAGTTTATTATGTAATTTAGAAATCTCTGTACGCATAGTTGCACGTAACTTTGCGTCAAGGTTACTTAATGGTTCATCAAGAAGGAATACTTTAGGATTGCGAACAATAGCGCGTCCTAAAGCCACTCTTTGACGTTGTCCACCAGACATTTCACGAGGCTTCTTCTCTAAATATTCTTCAATATCTAATATTTTGGCTGCTTCGTGAACTCTTCTTTCAATTTCATCCTTAGGAACTTTGGCAATATGTAAACCAAATGCCATATTATTAAATACAGTCATATGTGGGTAAAGAGCGTAATTTTGGAATACCATCGCAACATCACGGTCTTTAGGTTCAAGTTCGTTTACAAGTTTACCATCAATAAATAAGTCACCTGCAGTAATCTCTTCTAGGCCTGCAATCATACGCAACGTTGTTGATTTACCACATCCGGAGGGACCAACGAAAACAATAAACTCTTTATCTTCTATTTCCATATTGAAATCTGATACTGCATTAGTACCATTTTCATAAACTTTATAAATATGATTTAATTTGACACTTGCCATACGAATCTCCACATTTAGTAAATCGTTTTACTAAACTTCATTTATATTATATAAACTATTGAAAGCGCTGTCAATAAAGTTGATAAAAATTATCCTAGCTTTTTTAACCAAAATTTAACTTTTTTTTAACAATATTTAAACTTTCCCATGTGAAAATAACCATGCCTAAGAAAAATAGGAGGCATTTTAGTATGGAACAAGACTTAATAACTGGCGCTTTATATAAAAAAATGCTCATATCTGGATATAACAATTTAAAAAATCACGCTGATGAGGTTAATGATTTAAACGTTTTTCCTATTCCAGATGGCGATACTGGCGACAATATGTGTTCAACAATGTATGGAGGCATTAAAGCAATTACAAATATTGATGGTGCTCCTCTTAACACTATTGCTCAAAAGATTAGTGACGGCATGTTGCTCGGTGCTCGAGGAAATTCTGGAGTTATCTTATCGCAAATGTTTGCAGGCATTAATTCCGTGCTTGCTAAGTACGAAACCGTAAACTTCTCACAATTAATCGAAGTTTATGATGCAGGTGTTAAAAGTGCATATAATTCTGTCTCTACTCCTGTTGAAGGAACAATATTAACTGTAATTAGAGAAGCTAATGGATTAGCTAAAAAGAAGACTCAATCAACATCATCAATTCATGAGTATCTAGTTAATTATTTAGTTGAAGCCAAAACATCACTTGATAACACACCTGAATCACTTGATGCTTTAAAAGAGGCTGGCGTTGTCGATAGTGGAGGAGCAGGAATTTTCTATATTATGGAAGGTTTCTTAAAAGCGTTTGAGGGTGAAGATGTAATTAATGAAACTCACGACGCTCCACTCACGCAAAAAAATTGATCTCTCACTTTTTAATGAGAATAGTGTTATGGATTTTGGTTATTGCACCGAATTCTTACTTCAACTAACTTCAAATAGAATCAATGTTGATCAATTTTTATTAGATGAATTTAAAGAACAAATATCTGTTTTTGGTAATTCTATCGTTGCCGTCAAGACAGGAACAATTGTAAAAATACATATTCACACTTTGAATCCTGGTCAAGTACTTGAATTTGCACAAAAATATGGCGAATTCTTAACATTAAAAATTGAAAATATGACTTTGCAACATAACGAAAAAATCGAAAAAGAAACACAACAAGTTTTCAAAACAAACAAAGTCAGGAAAAAATTCGCTGTTGTTGCTGTTACAAACGGCCAAGATTTAATTGATACATTTAAGGAATTAGGTTCTGATATCGTTATAGATGGAGGCCAAGGACGTAATCCATCTGTAGAGGTTTTATAAGAGCGTTTGATGCTGCTAACGCTGATACAATATTTGTTTTACCAAATAATAACAATATTCTCATGGCAGCAAACGAAGCAAAGAAAAAAAATACTTCTTCTGATGTAAGAGTTATTCCATCATCAAGTTTAGGCGAAGGTTATAGTGTCTCATCTTGTTTAGATTATGAATCGGAAAATGCTGATGAAATTAAAGAAAATATGACAAACGCTGTTAAAAACAATGTTTCTGGTATGGTTTCAAAATCAAATCGTTCCACAACAACAAAAGGAAAAGAAATAGTTGAAGGAAATTATATTGGTTTTGTACATAAA
>ERZ779865.1205-NODE-1205-length-19576-cov-3.246606_pt1 | contig 19576 bp, 10 predicted proteins | sample MGYA00433088_ERZ779865 | MGnify/ENA primary metagenome ERZ779865 (study PRJEB29588, sample SAMEA2151703) | human gut metagenome | biome: human gut; feature: human-associated habitat; material: faeces | place: Denmark | collected 2008/2010 ... | reverse complement strand
CTTTATTTTTACTATAATATAGGATAAATATTAAAATTACAAATGAAATGATAATGTATAAAGTGTATGTAATAATTTTTAAAATACTTCGGTTTCTTTTCATAGGCAGCAGTTCCTTTCAAGTGCTTTATTATTAGGCGATAGCAAAACTGGCTGGGTTATGAGGAGGTAGCAGAGAGGATTGCAAATAGCCGCTTAAATTATGGATAATATAAGTATTGTAAATGCCTGTTTTTATGGTGGTAAGTTTTGTAAAAGTCTAATATGAACATATGTTCAAAAAGATTTTAACATTGCTATGCCCGAAAGTCAAGAAAAGAGATTGGAAATAGGATTTATGCACAATTTGTGGATAACTTGTGGATAACTTGCAAAATCCATGTGGAAAATAAGTGGAAATATGGTTGAATTGCTGTTAATTGATGTTGAGAAATTGTGGGAAATTTTATGAGAACCGAATAAAACTGTAGATACTGATTAAAAACTGCCGATATAAATTTAAAGGAGTTATAAAGATAAGTTGTGAAGCAATGACTGGCAGTCTGCTTATAAAATTATAAATTTAAGATGTGAAAGACTGAATTGTCATAAATTATCGGTTGCACAACAGAGATGAACGGTGAGTTATAGATATACAGACGGACTGACAGTGTCAAATGAATTATGAAAAAATGAGTTAAAGAAAAAAGGCTCAAGTTTAGGAGGGAGTTTTATGGCAGTTGTAATTAACAGTGGTTCGCTGTTTCAGGCAGGGGGTAAACAGATTGGGCATGGAACAAAGAGCAGCAGGACGGATAATGCAAAGCGAAAGAAAAATGTATCGACCGCCGGAAGATACAGCAGTGCTAAAAGGGATGCCGGCGTGAAAAGTTCCGGGGTTGATATTAGAACGGAGAATGGAATAGGAATTTCGGTAAACAGGGCGGGAACCGGAGATAAAAGTACATATCTGACGGAAGATGACGGTGTTATGCTTGAACTTAGTGAGGGTAATGAAAAGGCTGAAAATATGGATGATGTTTCTGATAAAGCAAATAAAATGGCAGCAGGAAAGAATAAGAACGGCATTGAAAACAGTGAAGATAATGAGAACAGTGTTTTGATTAGTGAAGCTTCGGATAAGGAGTCACAGAAAAGTAAAAAGGAAGAGGAATACGAAAAGTTTGAAAAACAGCTTGAGAGTCTGAAAGATATGCTTGACAGGATGAAAGAGACTCAGAAGAATATCAAAAAAACAGAGACGAAAACAAAGAAAGTTTTAAATTACAGCTATAAAAAGGTATCGTCAAGTATTCGGAGTGCAAAAAGTGTTTCGCAGGCGAGTAATGCCGTTTCTAGTGCAAGTTCAAATCTTGCGGCTCTTAAGAGAAAGGCGGCAAGCGGAAATTACGATGATGATGAGATTAATATTGCGATTTCCCATGCAAAGAAAATGATAGCCGTTGCTAAAAAGAAACTTGCAAATATCAAGCAGGAAGTTATGAACAAAAGGGATGATGATAAATATATTTCATCAAAGAAAGATGTTGTTATGAGGATTTCTGAAGAAAAAATAAGAGTCTGGCAGCAGAAAGAACTTAACGAGATTGAGGAGGAGATAAGGAAACAGGAGCAAAAAGAAAAACTGGCTCACAGAGGTGAGGAAAATAATAAAATGCTCGATGCGGATATGACTTATCTCAAAGAAAAGATTGAAATCTGGAAACGAGGCGGCGGAGATCTTGGTATCATGATGGCACAGAGTCAGGGAGCGGGAATTGGCATTGATATGACACAGGCAATTACAGATACTTCAAAACTTGCCACAGAGCAGACTATGATTTCGGCAGAGCAAAGTGAAGGAGGACAGACGGAAGTTGCGGCAAGTATAAATCTGTCAGTGTGACAGAAATATCTGCTTTTTGATAAATTTTATTCATCAGTCATGGTTAATCTGAAAATTATTTCATGCTAAAATATAATGATGTTGGGGTAAAAAGGTATTTTGCCCATCAAATAGCAATTTGTATGTAAACATACATTGTTATCTGCTTTTGACCCTTAGTAAATACATAAAACATTATAGGCATTTGCACAATTAACATAGCCTATAAGTAGTTTGACAAATACCTAAACATTAAAAAATGGAAAGGGGATTTATAAAGAACCATGAATGATGATAGTGAAGTTTTAAAAAATCAGGTGCTTATGGCACTCTGCGACAATGTTGACGAGGAAAAAAATGTATCGTCGATAGCTAAGATATTAAATGAAAAGAGTTACAAGATAAGCAGAGTGTTGTCGGCACTTGAACAGGAAGGGCTTGTGGATAAAAAAGTCGAGCGTCATCCGAGACTGACAGAGACTGGCAAAAAGAAGATTGAGGAGTACAAATATAAGGTTGGGATTTTTATTAATCACCTGCTTTATGAGGGGATAAGCGAAGAAAATGCAAAAAAAGATGCCGTCAGATGGGCACTAAGTGCATCCGAGGAGACAATGAATGTGCTTGATGAAGCCAATGAGCGTTACAGGATAAAAAATGAACTCAGGGGGGAGTGTGCGTTCAGCGGAAATATTCTTTGCAAACTTATGAGGGATGGTGATTATAAGTTTTCGTATGTATTTTACAGAATGTGTTCGGAGGACGGCAATGTGCTTTCAATGGCTAATAACGGATTTGAAAATCCTTGTACGCTGAGTGTGAAAAACGGAAAAGGTACGATAAGGTTAAAATCAAAGAGAGTATCTGCAAATTCAGCAGTCAACGGTCATATGATGATGGGAGAGGTGAGCAAGGTCATGTATTTTGATGGGATTACATATAAAGAAGCCATCAAAGAGGGTGATGAGATACTTATCCCGGTAAATATGATACAGTTTGTCAACTCCGGAACAGGCATAGGTCAGTTTATGAACGGAACAGTAAATATGAAAATGCAATGTTCGGTGGGAAATGTGCATATGCCGGAGTCGGTGGCATTATTTTCAATGACAATATAATACGAATATACAATAAAGAAAAATCAGGCTTGCAATCAGACTTTCAACCTCAATGCAGATAAAAATGTTGGGTAGTGAACTTTAAATATGCAATAATGCACTATGTGTTAAAAAAAGTGTGCAAAAGACATTTTCAAACGGCTATATGGGTGAGAAAAGTAGGAGAAAAGCCGAAAAAACACTGAAATTACTGATAAAATATCTCATGTAAAAAAATAGTTGCACGATTGCACCGAAAATATTAAATACTGAAAACAAGCGGTTTCAGCATGGAATTATTTGGAAGTTGATTAAGTTTTCTCAATTAATAATGGATTTCGTGCAAATATGCATCAAAAAAATATTCTTGCAAAAATCAAATGCTCTGATATACTTAAGCGTCGTAAGGAACGATGTAAAGCGTTTTTACAATGATGTTGACAATAGAGGTAACAAAGTGGCTGCCAATTAAGTTATTGTCAGCAGCTTTTTTTTGAGATTTGAGTTAGATGCATATAACTTGAAGCAGAAAAAGATAACTCAAGGTTGTCAAAATGAACTTAAACCTGACATTAAAATATTTGGAGCGAATACATCGGTCGGATTTTGAAAAGCAGGTAGTGCAATTTTAATTCTATTCTTTTAAGGAGGATAACATGAGAAAGAAAAATATCTTTTGTAAGGCGGCGGCAGGAATACTTGCGGCGGCATTGGTCGTAACAAGTGCACCGACTAACAATATGGTGTTTGTCAAAGCGGCTGAGAGCAGTTCGCAGAGTGATGCGGCGTCAGAAGCATTGGCAGAAACTATAAAAAAGGCAGAGGCATTAGTGGAGACAGACTATTCGACAGATAGTTGGGAACAGTATAAACCACAAATAGATGAAGCTGTCGCAAAGGCAAAGACGGCAGCGGGTTCGGCTATATCAACATCTGACAGTAATCTTAAGAAACTGTTGAGAAAACTTAAGGCTGCAGCAACCGAAGCTGAAATAGAGAAACTTAAGGCAGCAGTTGAAACAGGAGAGACTTTCCTTAAAGAACATACGGAAAATGAATATACGGAGAAGTCATGGAAGAACTATGGAATTAAGATTTCAGACAATGTAACTAAGGCAAAAACTCTTAAGGAAAGTATAGATACAAATGCAGGCAAACGCAGAGAATCAGGTTATGATGTTAGAGTTGCTGCAAACAATATTACTGACAATATTTCAAGTCTTATCAAGTCAAGTGATAAAACAAAACTTGAAGCCCTTATAAAAGAAGCTGAAAATCTCAATGAGGAAGACTATACGGCAGATAGCTGGAAGAATGCTTCAAAAGCTATTTCATCAGCAATCGCTACGGCAAATGAAGAAATATCAATTCGTGGAGACAAGAATGATGAATATACGGGAAGACAGGCACTTATAGCAGCAATGGATAAGCTGGAGCTTGCACAGGTTACCGTCGGACGGGGAAGTTTCCAGAAGAAACTCGCACCGGGAACTTACAGTATTCCTATTGAATTGTTGAACGGAGGAAGATCCGAGTCGACAAAGCAGTACACATCAGCAGGATATATGAAAGAGACATCTATGGCGGGAGGTTGTTTCCCGGGAAATGCAACTCTTGTAATCCATAAGGACGGAACTGCTACACTCACGACGGCAACACAGGCTATAGAAGCTATGGGGATGTCAGATGCGGCAAATGACTGGACTGTATATGAGAGCACACAGAATTATCTTGACGGTAAGGCAAATGCAACAAGCGGAAACCGTTATAAGGCTCATGTTGATAAGACATATACTGTGAACGGAAAGAAAAAGCCTGCCCAGATTTCATTTATTGTGCCTGACCTAAAGCAGAATGTTGTTGCAGTCAGAATGTATATAAGTGTTATGAGCATCAATCAGGATGCGTGCATTGGTCTTGACTGGGCAAACATTGAGAAAGTAAGCGATGATACGGCGATTTCCGAGATGGAAAAAGAGTATGTTACATATGATGCGTCTGCAAAGGCTGATGTAAAGACTGACATGGCAGAGGCAGTTAAGACAATGAGTGAGGGTGTGACTGTCAAACTTGCCTCAAATGCTGAATTTGATGAGGATGTGACTGTTAAAGGCGGAACACTTGACCTTAACGGATATACTCTCGCACAGAAAGCTAACATCTTTACGGTAAGAGGAGATGTGACAATAAAGGATAGCAGTAAGGATAAGACAGGAAGAATCACACATGAGCGTTATGATGAGGCTATAAATACATCTACATCAATAGCCGTGGCTGCTGGTTCTCTTACGGCTGACGGAGTTGCCATTGAGGGACAGATAGGTAACTATGTAATGTCCGGCAGCTATGTTTGTATGCAGGATTTACCTCATATCGCGGTAACTCTTAAAAACTGTACGCTTACAAATAATGCTGTGACAACAGGCTTTACAGGATACGGCAGAAATATCAATAATGTTTATTTCGGTTACCTCGATGAAGGTATTGATTTCGAGATGGATAACTGTACTACTGATAATCTGGTTTCAGTAGGTTTTGGCGAAAAAGAAACAATGGTCATAAAAAACAGTAAATTAGGCTCATTAGAGTTTATGGGAGTAAGTGCTGATGTTGAAGACTGTGAGGTATCGGGTAAAGGATCAGTCGATGCTTCAGGAAAGGCTGTTGTAAAAAACAGCAAATTCAGCGGGCTTTCATTTAGTTCTGATGAGGATACAGAGATTGAAAATGTAACATCAATCCTTGCGGAAAACAACAACTTAAACGCTGCACTTACGGTAGACGGTGCAGGAACAGTCACAATAAAAAATGGTGTATATTCGGCTGAAAAATCAAGGTCAGGTGTTGGTCTTTTAGTAAATGGAACACCTGCAATGATAGAGGGCGGTTACTTTAAGGCTGTTGAAGGAAAGGACGCCGTGAGCGGACCTTATGAGACAAAGTCAGGATATATCTTAGGCGAGGTAAGTGATGGAGAGTATGCAGGATATACAACAGTCGTTGAGGGTACTGAAAAGGAGGACCCGGATGTAAAATATGCTGCAACTATCTACAATGCAGACGGAAGTGTTGCTAAGAACATAAAGGAAAAGGATGCATCACTTGCTCTCATTTATGCTAAGGACGGTCAGACGGTTAAGTTAAATGAGGATATGGATGTGAGTTCAGCAGACTCATTTACATTCTACAAAAACTTTACGCTCGACCTCAATGGTTATCTGTTGAACCTCGGTGACAATGCGATTACAGGAAATGCAGGAAAGTGTACCGTAGTTGACAGCTCAGAGAAAAAGACAGGAAAAATCACAACAAGCACCGCCGTGTTTGCAGGTAATTCAAAAACAACAGCTCTTGTACTTGACGGTGTAAATGTTGAAGCTGTGGCAATGGCATTGATGTCAGTAGGTCATGTATATGTTAAGAATGGTACAAAGGTAACAGGTGCGGCATATCTTACAGCGTTAATGGGAGCAGGTCCTACACATATTTATGACAGTACATGGATAATGGGCAAGCAGGATTTACAGGGAACTGAAATTACACAGGAAGCTGCAAAGGAACTTCTTGAGGGTTCGGTACGCATGGCACAGTACAGTATTAAAGAAAATAAAGACGGTTCATTCACTGTATCAGCAAAAGAACTCGGTAAACAGATGAGAGCATTTGAGGAATTAAATTCCGCTGATTACACGGAAAGCTCTTATAAGACAGCAAAAGAAATTTATGATGAGATTGACACAACAGCAGACGAAGATGTGACAGAAGATGTTTCAAAAGAATTTGTCACAAAACTTACAAATGCAATGAAAGCACTTGTAAAGGTTGCTTCTTCTGATGAATTAGCAGGACTTAACAGTGCCATTGAGAGTGCATCGGCATTAGACGAAAACTCATACACAGTTGCAAGCTGGAAAGATGCGGATATTGCGTCAGCAGTTGCAAATGCAAAAACAGCGGCAGAGAGCAAAGAAAAAGATAGCGTAGTAAACGCAAAGACAGCACTTGACAGTGCAGTTGCAAAACTTGTAAAAGCAGGAGATAAGACAGCACTTGAAGCAAAGATAAAAGAAGCAAATGCGATTGCAGAGGGTAATTATACGGCAGAGTCTTATAAAGTATTAAAAGATGCGGTTGCGGCAGCAGGACAGCGTATCACGGAGCGTGCGGCACAGGCAGACCTTGATAAAGCATCGGCTGATATTCAGACTGCAATATCAAATCTTAAGAAGAAAGAAGCACCGGGCATACCAAGCCAGACACCTACACAGACACCTGCACCGACAGAAAGTGCAGTGCCGGCACCGGCAAACACACCGAGTGCAGAGCCGACTAAGAAGCCGGAAGAGTCAACAGAACCAACAGCAACACCAACAGTTAAGCCGACGGTAAAACCAACTAAGAAGCCGACAAAGACACAAACGGTTAAGGTTGCGGCAGTTAAGGGTGTCAAAGTAAAGAATGTCAAGAAACTTAAAGCTGTTGTCTCATGGAAGAAAGTTTCAAAGGCATCAGGCTACGAAGTATATCGTGCTAACAAGAAGAAAGGCAAATTTAAGAAGATAGCAACTATTAAAAAGGGTAGTATTGTCAAATATACAAATAAAAAATTAAAGAAGAAAAAATCATACTTCTTCAAAATAAGGGCATACAGAGTTTCAGGAAAGAAGAAAGTATATGGAAAGTATTCTTCAACAGTAAAGGTAACTATTAAAAAATAATTTTTATTAATGCAAAGGCAATGTAGGTCATGCCGGTGAGGTATCGACTTAAGAAATGAGGAGTTAAGATGAGATTGAAGAAATGGCAGACAAAATTTGCGGCAGTAATGCTTGCAGGAGCCATGGTATTCGGTCAGTGTGCATGGGCTGCCACAGATGATGTGGTGGCTCTTGCCGCTGAAAACAGTACGGTGGCATTTGGAAAATCAGCAACAGCTCTCAGCAAAAACAGTACATACATAGTGCCGTTGTCACTTAAAAACGCTAATAATCTTGAGCAGGAGTCAGCGGCAAAGGAGAGCATCGGAAAGTACGGAGTGCTTAAAATTGATGAAAACGGCGATGCAGCTCTCAATATTGTGCTTAGAAGCGTTACAGTTGGAACAGCGACTGATTATGCAACGGATTATAAGATTTATCAGTCACAGACAAAGCCAAATACAGGTGATGCGTCTGTCAATGCGACTGTAATCTCAACACAGGATGTGTATTTTACAAACGGAAGTGAACAGAAAGCAAAGACAGTTCCAAAGGAGATTTCATTTAAGATTCCTGATGCGGCAAAGACGGAAAACGGAATTTATATGAGTATGTTTGTTGAAGCAATGGGTTATGCACCTGACGCTTATCTTTTGGTCGATTATGCAAATGCCGTGCTTTCGGGAGATACTTCTCTCAACTATACAACAGAGCAGGGAGTGTCAGAGGTTCAGCAGTTCGGAAAATATAATGTAGGCGTAAAAGTCAGCGTAAAAGACGGTCAGATAAGTGATGTTGTCATAGAGGGTTCTGATTTTAAGGGCGATTCTGCAGATGAAAATCAGGTTTATTTCAACAAAGCCGCAAAAGGAATGAAAGAAAAACTTGTCGGACTTTACCGCAATGATGCTGAAAAACTTAACGGACTTGATGCAGTTTCAGGAGCGACCGCTTCATCAAATGCAATTAAAGAAGCGGCAATGAATGCACTTGGTGTGACGATTGAAAAAGAAGTTATCCCTGATGCACCTACGGAAGCCTTGAAACCGGGATTTTACAGCATTGAGTTAAAAGATCGCACGGATGTTGTTGACCACGGACTTGTCGGGGAAGAGAAAAAGGCACTCGGTTATATCCGTGTTGATGCTTCGGGAAAAATGTACCTTACATATCAGATGGTTTCCGGTTCTGACAAAGAGCCGCTTTATGTACTAGGATATAACGGCTGGTATAAGGGAAATAACATTTCAGCGGAAAATCTTACTATGGACGGGGTGACTTATGAGACGGAGTCAGCCGAAGTTCCAACTATCGGTCAGCAGAATGTCGTGACGAACATTACAGTTCCGCTTGACGGTTTGAGACAGACTTATGTAAATAATGTTTATCTTTATGTTGAAGCCATGAAAAAACTTGACGGAGTTGTTTCGGGAGTTAATTTTGATAAAGGTAAATTTAATATTGATTCAACAGTTACACTTTACTGGGACACACTTACCGCATTGACGGATGAAAATGAGCAGGCTTTAGGCTTTGCTTCATTGAGTGACGGAGTTTATAAAGTTACGGGAAATATGCAGAAGCCTGACGGAACGGTATCAATGAGTGACAGTGCTATAAATCACAATATAAAACTTACCGTTAAAGATGGAGTTTATTATCTGACACTTGATTTTAACAGTCTTACTATCGGAAGCCTTAAGGGGTATCTTAGCAAATTGAGATACTATGATACGGGATATAAACCTGATACACAGACAAATCCTACGGGAATATTAAAAGATGTTACGATTGATGATTATCAGACATATACCGACGGAGTGAAACTTACTGACACGCTCGGAACTGATTATCCGAATAAGGTTACGATAAAGGTAATACCGGAGGCATTGTACGATTTTTCTTATAATAACAAAAATATATCAGCAGGAACAGTTCCTTTGCAGGTGTTTGTACCGATAATGGAAGCAATCACAAAGGGAACAGGTACACAGCCGGTTTATCTTAAGCTTGACCTGTCAACTGTTACTGCGACAACAGCGGATGATGCGGCATTTAATGAGACAGAGGCAAAACAGGCAAATCCAAATGCGTCGGCTGCACCAGTGGAAAGTTCAAAGCCGGATGGCACAGCAACACCGGGAAACTCAGCAACACCAGACAGTACATCAAAACCGGGTGCTACATCAAAACCGGGTGCTACATCAAAACCGGGTGCTACATCAAAGCCGGGTAGTACATCAAAACCAGATGAAAGCATAAAGCCAGGTGAAACACCATCTCCTGAAAATTCATCAGCACCGATGGAAACATTAAAGCCGGGTGAAACATCAAAACCAGATGAAAGCATAAAGCCAGAGCAGACAAACAATCCTAACCCTGGTAGTTCAACAAAAAAAGTAAAGGTAGGAACAAAGGCAAAGGTAGCAGGAAATACTTATAAAGTAACAGCAAAGGGAAAGGTTACACTCATTGCTGCAAAGAAAAATGTGAAAAGTGCAACTGTTCCACGGACGGTTAAGATAAAGAGAGTTTTGTTTAAGGTAACTGCTATTGCACCGAATATATTTAAGAATAATAAGAAACTTACAACTGTTATAATTGGAAAATATGTGACAAAAGTTGGAAACAATGCGTTTAAAGGCTGCAAGAAACTTAAGACGGTTAAGTTTGCAAAGGGTATTTCAGCTAAGACAAAGAAATCCCTTAAAAAGCAGATAGTAAAAGCCGGGGCAAAGAAAGCTAAATTTAAGTGATTTTTGGATACAGATAAGCATTTTATACTGACGGGTCGCAAAGCGATTGCGTTTATCAGTAAACAGCAAAGGCAGATTGTGAATGACCGCTTTACATACAGGTATGAATTGATATAGAGAAAAAGTTTAATTTTAGTGAACAGGAGGTTCGACATGAGATTTTTAGGAAAACATAAGGTGATGGCATGGATTTTGGCGGTTGCTCTTGTTTTAGGTCTCATGTCGGATTTTTCCATTTTTGATAGCGCAAAGAGGGTGTATGCAGGGGATTTTGAAGATGGAGTTTATACGATTGAGGGAAAGTTAAGACATGCGACTCTTGACCAGCCGTCAATGGGGGATTCGGCAGTTACGCAGCCGATGAAGATAATAAAAAAGGGAAACAGCATAAGTTTGAGATTGGAGTATAAGTCACTTACATCGGGTATCTTTAAGGGGTATCTGTATGGATTTTATTATTTTCCGTCATGGAATGACAGTGAAAATGTGCCTAAATCAGCAACGGCAGAGAGCGTAAAAGTGACTGAGTATTATGAGGGAGTTTATGATGAGTACAACGACCCTGACACGGGGCTTGACTCAAATGTAAAAGGAAAATTATATCCGCATTATGCGTTGATGCCTATAGAATGGAAACAGGGTATGGCTTGGATTCAGGTTTATGTGCCTGTTATGGAGGCTATAAACAAGGGCGGTGGAACGCAGTTTGCGAGATTGTTATTAGATTGGAACACTCTTAAAAAAACGGACGAAAAGGCGGATGATATTGTGGGTACGGCAGAGCCGTCTGCAACAAAAAAACCGTCAACGGACAGCAAAAATATGGCAACAAAAAAACCGTCAACGGACAGGGAAAATACGGCAACAAAAAAACCGGCAACAACGGGCAGTAAAAATTCTTCTAAGAAAAATAAGAAGCTGAATATAAAAAAGCTGACTGATGGAACTTACACGATAACAGGGAATATGTTAAAAACTGATAAAAAGAGCAGCTCAATGTCAGATAAAGCAATAAATCACAATGTTTTATTGCGTGTAAAAAATGGAAAATACACGCTTATACTTGATTTTTCAGGACTTACGGTTGGAAGTGCAAAGGGGTATCTCGGCAGGCTTAAATATTTTAAAGCAGGATATAAGGTGACCAAAAACGGTGTACCTCAGGGTAAGACTGCGGCGGCTAAAATCGTTTCTTTCCAGAAGAAAAACGGTAAGAAACTGACTGATACATACGGAACAAATTATCCGAAAAAGGTTTCTTTTCCTATGATAAAAGAAGCGAAGAACAACGGCTATGTGCCTATGCAGGTGTTTGTGCCTATTATGGATGCGATAAGTAAAGGTTCGGGAACACAGCCTGTCTATCTTAAACTTGACCTTAATTCTATCGTTGCCGGGAAAAAGAGCACTTCGGTGAGCAAATCTTCAAAGAGTAAAAAGTCATCAAAAAAGACAAACGCATCAAAAGGCGGCAGTTCGGCGGGAAACAGTGTATCAGATAAAAATACATTGACGGCAGACGGAAGTTTGTCAAACAGTGTGGCAGGTTCAGATGCAACAGATAATAAAAGCGGTACATCGGACAGTGTGGTGAGCGGAAAAGTTTATTCGTGTAATATAGTGCCTTGTTACAGACATCCGGTTACAAACAAAGTCGAGGACGCAGGCGGCGAGAGTTCATACGCGACAGGACAGGGAATGGTAGAGAGTGTTCTTAAGACTTCGGGAATGTTGGAGCAGACGGATAACGGTCAGTGTTACCTCACAATGCGTGTGGGTCTTATGGATTACACTTCAGACCACAAGTTTTATGTGCAGAAAAGAGGGGCGGCATCATGGCAGCAGGTCAGTCCTACAGTGACAAAAAAAGGCTCAGACAGTAACGGAAAAACGGCGGATTATTGTATTTCTCTCTCTGATAAGAACAGCATCGTAAAGGTTTCAATGTATGTCCGGCCAATGGGAAGAAATGTTGTATTTTACGCATATGCTAAAAATTTCAAGTCAGGAAATGTATCGGGAATGGCTGTTACACATGTGTCCGCAAACGCATCATCAGATACAAGGACGGATAACACGAAAACTTCTGACAGTGATTTATCGGGGGATGCGTCTGGTTTAGAAAATGACAGTACAGCATTGATCGGTAATACATTGTCAGATGTAAACACTGAGCTTTCGGAGTCAGGACTTTCTGATGCACAGGGATTGAGTCTTTCGACAGAGAGCAAAGAAAACGGCTCTGATGTGTCTGAAACAGCAGAAGCGGCTTCTGATGGAAACAGTACGCAGACCGCAGGCGGTAATAACTCAAAGTCAGAGGATATGACAATGGCTAAATGGGTGATAGTGCTCACGATTTCAATAACATTATCGGGACTTGTTCTCATAGCGGCAGGTGCAGGTGTTACTTATTATTTCAGGCGTAACTGGCGAAGATGGGGAGAGGAGATGGAAGATGATGAAGAAGAATGAGGTTAAAAAAAATGGGTTTATCGCAAATAAGTATAAGAAAAATAAACTTATAAAAAATGGATTTTTCACAAACAGGCATAATAAATTGCTAAAACTTGGTGTCATATTAGGTTTTTCAATCTCTTTTCTGCTCGGCGGCTGTGTAAACCAGCATCCGGACAAAGAGCAGGCATCTACAAAAGAAACCGTTGCAGACAAAAATTCATCGGAAGATGGGAAAAATACAACAGCAAAAGACAACTCATCGGAAGATGGAGAAAACACAACAGCGAGTGACAACTCATCGACAGATGGGAAAGACATAACAGCAGACAAAAATTCATCAGCAGATATTGATATAAATTCAATGCTTGAGATTACAGATAAGTACGAGAGAGCGGCAGTTGAGTCGGCGAAAGAAAAGGTTGAGAAACTTGGGAGAAATCCACGCATAATCGCAACTTCGCCTGCTACGGCAGATATTTGTGACAAACTTAATATTGACCTTGCAGGTGTCTGTTCGTCAACAGTCTCGACAATTCCGTCAAGATATAAAAATGTCAAAAAAATCGGTACGGCTATGAGCCCCGATATGGAAATCGTATCTTCGGTTCAGCCTGACTGGATATTGTCTCCGTCATCATTGAAAAGTGACCTTAAACCTAAATATGAAGCCATTGATACGGAGTGGGCATTTTTAAATCTGAAAAGCGTGCAGGGAATGTACCGCTCAATACAGGAATTGGGAATTATTTTTGACAGGGAAAAAGAGGCTGACAGCCTTATAAATGAGTTTGTGGCTTTTTATAAGAAATATAAAAGTGAGAATAAGACTAAAAGTCATCCAAAAGTTCTTATTCTTATGGGACTTCCGGGAAGTTACATAATAGCAACTCCAAATTCGTATGTGGGAAATCTTGTAGAGCTTGCAGGCGGTGAAAATGTCTACAGTGACATAAAACAGGAATTTCTTACGGTAAACACGGAGGATATGAAAAAGAAAGAACCTGATATTATACTCCGTGCGGCTCATGCGATGCCAAAACAGGTTATAAAAATGTTTAATGATGACTTTAAGAAAAACGATATATGGAAACATTTTAATGCCGTAAAAGAAGGCAGAGTCTATGACCTTTCGTACGATAAATTTGGAATGAGTGCGACATTTAAGTACAAAGAGGCACTTGCTGAATTAAAACAGGACTTTGAACGCAGATAAGCATCCCCCCGCTACTGGTGTGCAGGACATTAATTAGATAGCATACTAAGCATAAAAATATATGGAGAAATGAGGGTTAAAATGGATTTAAAAGAAAATGACATACTTTCAAAAGACCATAAAAATCTGAGAAATAAGCGTATAAGAACAATCGTATCATTTGTTATGATTATCATTTTACTTGTAATATTATTTTTCATATCGGTAAATATAGGAAGTCTAAAGGTTTCATTTAAAAAGTTGTTTGACGGTCTTTTTATAAAATACAATCCTGATGTAGCAACTATCTATGACCTTCGTTTTCCGAGAATAATAATATCAATGCTTGCGGGGGCGGCAATAGCGGTTTCGGGTGTACTGTTTCAGGCGGTGCTTAAAAATCCGCTTGCTGATCCGGGGATTATAGGTATATCAAGCGGTGCAGGATTTGCGGCAGTATGTATAACGGCATTTGCACCGACGCTTTATTTCTTTACACCCGTTGCCGCCTGCTTTGGCGGGATAGCGGCATTTGTTATCGTTTATGCTCTTTCGTGGAAAGGCGGTTTAAGTCCGTTGCGTATTATACTTACGGGTGTTGCCGTAGAAGCATTCTTCACGGGAATGTCAAGTGTTGTAAATTCCATGTCAGGAGGTGACAGAACAGGTGTGGCATCTATTGTCGAGGGAAATATCACCCAGAAAACATGGGACGATGCAGCGACATTGTTTCCGTATGTTGTCGTGGGACTTGTGCTCTCGGTGTTGTTTATAGGAAGATGCAACCTGCTTGCACTTGAGGATAAAACAGCGAGAAGTCTTGGTGTAAATGTAAACCGTACGCGTATAATAATCTCAGTTATAGCGGTAATACTTGCAAGCATCTCGACAGCGGTTGTCGGGGCAATAAGTTTTCTTGGACTTATCGTGCCACATATAGGCAGAATACTCGTCGGCAGCGACCACAAAAGACTTGTACCGTTTTCGGTGTTCGCAGGAGCATTTACATTTTTGCTTGCCGACACGATAGGGAGGACGATATGCCGTCCGTATGAGGTCAGTGCGGCGGTTGTTATGAGTGTTATAGGTGGACCGTTCTTTATTTTACTGCTTAGGGGAAAGAGGTGATTAGATGAGCGATGATAAGAAATGTGATTATATGATGAAAGTTAAGGAGCTTTCGTTTTCTTATGGAAAGAACAGAATTTTAAATAATATTTCGCTTAAAATTCCTGAGGGCAGGATTACAACTATTCTGGGTGCGAACGGATGTGGCAAGTCTACTCTTTTCTCATTGATGACTAAAAATCTCGTGCCTGACCGTGGCAGGATTTTTTTGCAGAGAAAAAATATCGGCGGTATGTCACTTGGAGAGTTTGCTAAGCGTGTTTCCATCGTTCACCAGTACAATACGGCTGCCGCTGACATGACTGTTGAAAGACTTGTTTCTATGGGTAGGACACCGCATCATAAAATGTTTGGCGGTGGGAATGGTGATGACGAGGAACTTATAAACATGGCTCTTGAGGTCACAAATCTTTTGGCGTTTAAAGAGAGAGAAATAGGAAAATTGTCCGGAGGACAAAGGCAGCGTGTGTGGATTGCAATGGCACTTGCACAGAATACAAAACTTCTGTTTCTCGATGAACCGACAACTTATCTCGATATAAGATACCAGCTTGAAATACTCGAACTGGTTAAAAAACTTAACAGGGAGTTTGGGATTACGATAGTTATGGTACTGCACGAGATAAATCAGGCAATTCGTTTTTCCGATTCGATAATAGGTCTTAAGGACGGAAATGTGCTTGCACATGGAAATCCGGAGGAGATTATCACAAGTGAACTGCTTGAGCAGCTCTACGGTGTGAAACTTGGTGTGACTGAGATTGACGGACACAAATATGTGCTTACAGCAGGATGATACGAAATGGAGATTTATATGAATAATAAAATAAACCCGCTTAAATTTTTGTGGGTGCTTTTGGGATTTTTGAGTCTTGCACTTGGCACGATAGGAATCGTACTTCCTATACTGCCTACAGTACCGTTTTATATGGCAACGGTATTTTGTTTTGCAAAAAGCTCAGAAAGGCTTCATTCCTGGTTTACATCAACCGGACTTTACAAAAAGCATCTTGAAAGTATTGTTCAAAAAAGGTCAATGACGGTAAAAAGCAAATGTACCATTATGGGAAGTGTTACTATTGTTATGGTATTTGGTTTTATAATGATGAGCAGGGTGCCTGTCGGAAGAATATGTCTTGCCGTTGTATGGCTCTGTCATGTGATTTATTTTATTTTTTATATTAAAACTGAAAAAGAAACAGAAGAAATTACGCGGGAATTGACGGAAAAATAGATAACATATCAAAATATTGCTGTGCATGAACAGTAATAATCAATATGAAGGGACGGGGAATGACATGATAAAAACAAGACTTGTGAGGTTATTATCCCATGCAAAAAAATATATAGTATACAATGTGATGTGGCAGTGGATGGCACTTATTGCACAGGTGGTTTCGGTGTTTACGATAGCGGGACTGTTTGGAAAACTGTATGCAAAAAAAGCAGCATCGGGTGATATTGTTAAGTGTGCCTGCGTGTTTGCGGCGGTTCTTGTTGTGCGTTTTTTATGTGACAAGATGGCGGTGGGAGCGTCATATAAAGCGAGCGTTGATGTGAAATGTATTTTGAGGGATAAAATTTATGAAAAATTGCTAAAACTCGGTGTGTCCTACAATGAAAAAATTGCGACTTCCGAGGTGGTGCAGCTTTCAACGGAGGGTGTCGAACAGCTTGAAATTTATTTTGGCAAATATCTTCCACAGCTTTTTTACAGTATTCTTGCACCTGTTACGCTTTTTATCGTGCTTGCGGCAAAGGCGAGCATAAAGGCGGGTGTTGTTCTTCTCCTCTGTGTGCCTTTAATCCCTGCTTCGATTGTGGCAGTTCAAAAAATTGCAAAAAAACTTTTAAATAATTATTGGGGAATATACACGGAACTTGGCGACTCGTTTCTTGAAAATCTTCAGGGACTTACAACGCTTAAGATTTACCAGGCTGACGGCATGAAAGCTGAGCAGATGGACGAGGAGGCAGCAGAGTTCAGGAAGATTACGATGAAAGTTCTGACAATGCAGCTTAATTCAACAAGCGTGATGGATATCGTTGCGTACGGCGGGGCGGTAGTCGGAATGATAGTGGCTTTAAGTGAGTTTTTAAAAGGAAATATAACACTTGAACAGACGCTTTGCATTGTACTTTTAGCAAGTGAATTTTTTATACCGCTGAGACTTCTCGGTTCATTTTTTCATATCGCAATGAACGGAATGGCGGCGAGTGACAAGATTTTCGGACTTCTTGATTTAGAGGAAGATAAGACAGGAAAAGTCATATTTACTAAAGAACAGCTTAAAAATCTGTCAGTGCGTTTTGAGGATGTAAATTTTTCATACAACAGTGACCGAAAGATTTTAAATAATGTATCGCTTGATATTTCACCGGGTTCATTCGTATCGCTCGTTGGTGAGTCGGGCTGCGGAAAAAGCACGATAGCGGGACTTATTTCAGGAAAGAATAAAAAATTTAACGGCAGACTCACGCTCAGCGGGGTTCCAATAGGAGATATAGCGGAGAGTGAACTGATGCGTCATGTGACAGTTGTAAGACATAACAGTTATCTTTTTAAGGGGACGGTGAGGCAAAATCTTATCATGGCTGATTTAGATGCAGACGATGAGAAACTTAAGGCGGTTTTGATAAAGGTTAATCTCTGGGATTTTGTGAGCGAGAACGGCGGACTTGATATGGAGATTGCTGAAAAGGGCGATAATCTTTCAGGCGGTCAGTGTCAGAGGCTTTGTATTGCAAGAGCGATTTTGCATGATAGCGAGATGTATATATTTGATGAGGCTGCTTCAAATATTGATGCCGAGAGCGAGGGCATGATAATGGATGCGATACACGAACTTGCAAAAACAAAAACGGTGCTTTTAATATCACACCGTCTGTTCAATGTAATATCATCAGATAATATTTATATGCTTAAAGACGGAGAGATAGCGGAAAGTGGTACGCATGAGCAGTTGATGAAAAAAAGTGGAGAATATTTCAGGCTTTTTGAGAGTCAGAGAAAATTGGAGGAATTCGGAAAGGAGGATGCCGATGTCTGTAGAGAAAACAGTTAAAAAAAGAAGAAGTGCCATTAAAATAATGGGGCAGCTTATCGGTCTTGTTGCACCGCTTCTTCATATAATGCTGCTTGCGATATTGCTTGGTGTTATAGGGTATCTGTGTGCAATCTTTCTCACGATACTTGCAAGTCAGGTGCTTTTAAAAGGACTTGGAGAGCCTGCAACGGTATTTTCAGACATGAGCATAAAAACACTATTTATCATTATGGGAATGGCGGCAGTCATGAGAGGTGTGCTTCATTATGCGGAGCAGTATTGCAATCATTTTATTGCATTTAAACTGCTTGCGATAATAAGGCATAAAGTATTTGCGGCACTCAGGAGATTATGTCCTGCAAAACTTGAGGGCAGAGACAAGGGAAATCTTATATCAGTCATAACTACGGATATAGAGTTGCTGGAGGTGTTTTATGCACATACAATATCTCCGATAATGATAGCATTGCTTACATCGGCTGTAATGGTAATATTTATGGGAAGATACAGCCCTGTTGCGGCGGTTTATGCGGCAGCAGTATATATAATAGTAGGAATTTTTATTCCGCTTTGGAATGGAAAGCGTGGCGGTCAGACGGGAATGGAATTTAGAACCTCGTTCGGCGAATTAAACAGCTTTGTACTTAGTGCACTCAGAGGACTTTCAGAAACCATACAGTACGGTATGGGAAAAGAGAAAAGACATGAGATGCAGGAACGCTCTGAAAAACTCGGAAAAATGCAAAGAAAATTAAGCCGTTTAGAGGGAACACAGCGTGCAGTCACAAACTTTGTCATACTTCTTGCGTCATTTGGGATGCTTTTTCTCATGGGAGAAATGTACCGGCAGGGTGAGATTGGTTTTGACGCAGTAGTCACCTGCACAGTGGCAATGATGGGGTCATTTGGTCCCGTTGTCGCACTTGCAAGTCTGTCAAACAATCTAAATCAGACACTTGCAAGCGGTGAGAGGGTGCTGTCAGTCATTGAAGAAAATCCTGTGGTAGAGGAAGTATGGGAAGACGAAGCGTCAGATGGTAAAGCAGTGTATGGTGATAAGAGTACAAAATTTACCGGTGAACAAGTGTCAGATACTAAACTTATGTCAGATGAAAAAAATGTTACGGCAGAAGCTACAGAAACAATTTTAGACAAAAATAGAACAGAAAATTCTGCTGACAGAAAAAACAAGCAGATAGCAGCTTTAAAGAATGTAACATTTGCATATGAAAATGAAAATATTCTCAAAAATTTTAGTATGGAGATAAAAAAAGGAAAAATAACAGGACTTCACGGAGTGAGCGGCTGCGGCAAATCGACGCTGCTGAAAACGCT
>ERZ779865.1202-NODE-1202-length-19601-cov-3.053822_pt1 | contig 19601 bp, 13 predicted proteins | sample MGYA00433088_ERZ779865 | MGnify/ENA primary metagenome ERZ779865 (study PRJEB29588, sample SAMEA2151703) | human gut metagenome | biome: human gut; feature: human-associated habitat; material: faeces | place: Denmark | collected 2008/2010 ... | reverse complement strand
TGGCACGATAAAGCCGCCGTGTGCGTAGTGCTTGCTTCCGGAGGTTACCCGGAACATTATGCGCAGGGCTATCCTGTCAGCGGCCTTGACGAAGCAGGGAAATTGCCGGAAACCGTTGTGTTCCATGCCGGAACGAAAATCAGCGATGGCAGCGTGGTAACGGCAGGCGGGCGTGTGCTTGGCGTTACGGCAGTGGGCAAGGATATTGCCGATGCGCAGGAACGTGCTTATAAAGCAGCTTCCGTTATCAGCTTTAAAGATATGCAGTACCGCAAAGATATTGCCTGGCGTGCATTGAAAAAATAAAATTTTGTCCCTGCGCTTTATGCGCCGGGACATTTTGTATACACATAACAGGTTAATAATTTAAACATAAAATAAAATTTTAAGCAAAGGATGGATGAAAATGGCATTTTATTACGATGAACCCGCACATACTTTTAGTGAATATCTCTTAGTTCCCGGTTATTCCTCCAGCGAATGCGTTCCTGCACTTCTCGCGGAATGACGCCGGGCGATTATTGTTTCTTTTCGCTTTCGATTTCATGGCAGTTCCTCGCGCTATTTTCCTTTGTCTCTTATTATACCATATCCCACCATGGAGGGACAGATTTTGAGAATAAAAAGAGACTGCCGTTTCCGACAATCTCTAAAAACAAAAACAAGCTGCAAGTCAGACGCTTTCGTCTTTCTTGCAGCTTGCTTATTTTATTTGTTCAGTTGACAGCGCACAGCGATACGCGCCTGACCACTGTAATCGCAGGTAAAGAGTGTCAGGGGGTAATCGCCCGCCGTCATCTCTTTCACTGCGGTTTCAGCCAGTGTTTCCAGCTGTGCCACCTGATAGGAGTGCTTTTCTCCGTCCATGGTTTGCAGCGTGACCTCATCGCCGGGCTTCAAATTGGTAAGCCCACCGAAATGACGCTTGTAATTATGTCCCGCAATGACCAGATTGTTTTCGGCAACGCTGCCGGAATATCGGCAGACGGTATCCTTCATCCGTTCATCGTCGCAGGTTGCGTATACAGGCAATTCAAGGTCTAATGCCGGAATCCTCAACACACCAAGAAAACTCTCCTGTGCCGTTTCCGGTGTAGTAGATAGCATAGCAGTTTCGGGCGTTTCCGTTCGCATCGCGGTCACTTCCATCAGAAGTTTCTGAGATGCCTTTTCTGCGCGATTTGCCTCAGCATCGTTATAATGCCAAAGCATCAATGCTGCCAATACCAGAGCTACGCCCAGAATGGTGCAGATTTTCCCAAGCTTACTTTTCATGGCGAGACTTCCTTTGCAGCCATGCACCGAGCAGCATCAGTGCCATACCGAGTGTCAGCAATACCGGAATGGGCCATTTCAACTGTCCGGTTTGGTACAGCTTGTCAGGCGTAGATGGTTGTGCAGACGGTTTCGCAGGTTCTTTTGCAGGCGGTCCGATTGTCGGCTCAGGGCTCGGTTTCGGAGATACAGGGTCCACCTTGGCGAACTTTTCGTCCACTTCGATGTTCTTGTATGCAACACCGTCCTCAATGCTCGGCAGTGTGACGAGGTAAGGGTCAAGGATATATGCCTCGTTTCCCTCAGCCACATCACAGCGTACCACCAGATACAAACCCGGTTTCAGACCTCCGAAGGTAATCTTGCCATTACGGTCGGTGACGCCTGTTTTATCAGGCACCGCAACCTTAGCCAGCTTTTTGGCAAGAGCCAGCTTATCAGAGGCTGTCGCTGCGTCCCAGTCACAGTCGTAGGCGCGGTAAGCGTCCACAACTGTGTAGGTGACATCCAGTGTAGCGGCATCGACAGTCTTGTCGGCAATCAATGTCAGAGCGTAGGTATCGTCCGCAAGGTATCGGGTCGTTCCGTCATCTTCATGGTAATGTGCATCGAGCGTGATGGAGCATGTTCCGCCAAGCGGTGCAGCAAACACCACCGTCTGAAAAGCGAATCCCAACAGCACTGCCATCAGAACGGCGCAAATTTTGCGGATTCCGGGCAGGCTCATGATTGATTTCTCCTTTTCAGAAACTTAACGAACAGCAGTACCAGCCAACGCAGCACCACAACCACCAGAATGACTGCAACACCCGTCAGTCCGTGTCGGAACTGAATAGGCAGGCTTTCAAACCAGTTTTCAGGGGCTTGCTCCTGCATGAACTGCTGCATATCCTCAGGGATATATTCTACCCTTGTGCCACGTACCAATAAACGATGCGAGTTGACACCGTAGGGTGTGCAGGTAATCAGAGTAACAAGGTCTCTGCCGGGTTCAATAGCCAGATGCTCGGTTTCTTCCGGCAGCACAGTCAGGATTTGGTCAACTTGATACGCCAGCGTTTGTCCCAACACTTTGATGTAGAACATATCTCCGACTTGCATTTGGTCAAGGTCTGTAAACAAGCTGGCTGTAGGCAGGCCACGATGCCCGGAAAGCGCCGCATGGGTGTTTTTACCGCCAACAGGCAGTGATGTGGTCATAACATGACCTACACCCACCTGCAATACAGACTCGGCTGTGCCGTGATAAATCGGAATGGTCGTATTTAAGCGCGGAATAGTGATGTAGCCCATCATACCGGTACTATCTAAGTTCAAAAGCTGCCAATATTCGGTGTTTTTGTCCTCAGATTCCCGGTTATCGATGGAATCCGTTTGATTGCCCTGTTCGGCAAGCTGACGGTTGTATTCCTGCGCTTCGGCCAGCAACTCGTCCAGCTGCTGCTGTTGAAGCTTGCTGACCGAATCATCGTAGGAAGCGGTCGTTCGGCTGCCATGAACCTCGGACAGATATTCACTTAAAGATGGATATACCAGAATGCCAATGCCTACCAGAATCAGTAGTAAGCGAGCCAGTCCAAGCAGCCTGTCTTTCATTTACTGATTTTCCTTCTTCTTTTTGCGGGGAGCAAACACGCCCAGCAGCACAACGGCAACGCCCAGCGCGGTCAGACCAATAGTACCGATGCTACCAGTTTCAGGCAGCATAACGCCCTTGACGTTTTCGACCTTGATAGTGTTACCGGTATTGGCCTTATCATCGACCTTGTAGGAGGGAGTAGTGTAGTTACCATCGGCAACAGTAATCTCAATCTTGATGGGCTTCTTCAGCTTGTTGTAGCCGGTAGGAGCGATGGTTTCGTGCAGATAGTATGTACCAGCTTTCAGACCCTTGATATTGATTTTGCCGGTTCCATCTGTCGTAACGGTATCGACGCCAGTTTCGCCATCACCCTGCACATGATAGGCGTTTGCATCCGTTTCAGCGACAAGTTTAACTACATTATTACCATCCACATCGGAAGTCAGCTTAAAGGTCGCGTTAGCCAGTCGGTTTTCATCTGTATCCTCAGTATGGAACTTATGAATTTCGATGTCGTAAGTGTAAACCTTGCTCTCGTCAGGGTTGGATTTACCAAGTTCATCAGTACCGGGGTTGTTGCTATATTCCAGATGAACCTTGTTGGTTGCAGGGTCAGTACGAGAAGCATCTTTGTTGATGTAAGCCTCGTAGGTCACAACGATTTTGTCACCAGTGGCGACAGGAGTGTTTTGTTCTTTATTAACCTTTTTCAAGTTGTCAAAGGTAACGGTGAGAGCTTTCTGTGCTGTGTCAAATTTTACCTTATAAGTGTCTTCGCCAGCATCGATGTTTTTGCCTGCAATCGTCACCTTAACAGAGTTCTCAACAAAATCCAGGCCCTTAGTCATAGTATCAACGAACTTAAAGGTATACTTCGTGTAGTCGCTCATGTCGGGGACTTCGGCAGTAAGCTGGAAAGCTACCTTTTTGCCAACCTGTGCGGTGCCATTGTCAGTAAAGTCTCCGCCGTCAGTAGTCTGTACCTTTTTATCAACAGTCGGGAAGGTGCTCTTAATCTTAACCGCAGTGTTTCCGCCGTCTCTGGGGACGTTCACAAGGATAGCATCAGTACCACGGCTATTCTTGCCAGTAGAACCGCCCTCAGGGAACACCAGATAGTAACCAGCAGTCAGGCTATCGAAGTTGGCAGTGCCCATAGTCTTATCGGCATCACCAGAAACCTGCTGTGCATTCGCATTTTTAATCAGTTCATTAAACCCATCTGCATGAGCGCGTACCCACTTCTGAGCATCATGTGCAAAAGTTGCCAGAGTGCCTACGTTGGTAGTTTCATCATTTTTAAGAGATTTGACATATGCAACAGCAGCATCGCTCAGGGCTTCTTTAGTGATATTATCAGCCGTCACAGCATCATCCGTGATATCACCAGCTGTCTTAACAGCGCTAAAACGAGAATCATCTGTAAAGAAGCCCTTCCAAGCATCTTCCAGCACATAGCTGTCGAACTCGTTCTTCTGGGCAGGGTCAGCGGTAGCGTCACCAGTAACGCGAGCAGTAAACATACGGATGGCGGTCACTTCTTTGCCTTTACTCTCAGACGGATTCCACATGCCAGAACCAGTTACAGTCAGGCTGCCAGTTTTCTGTTCAGTGTCTGCCGCAAACGCGGTCACTGCCAAGCAGAGGGAAAGTACAACAGCCAGCAACATTGCGGCTGCACGCTTAAAATGTTTCATAACAAGTGTCCTTTCAATTTGATTTTCTTGTTTCTTAGTATTTCTTTCTGTACCGTGTGCTATTATTCCATCTCCCCCTTATCCTTTCGTCTGCGCGGTACAGCAAGCGCAAACAGCAGAATTCCAACACCGAACATCACAAACATCCAGTCACCGGTACTGCCTGTATCGGGCAGGCGCGGATGGTGGGTATTGGTAATGGTTGCGTGGTAGGTCTTTTCGTCATACTTAGGTTCGGTCGTCGTGTAACCGGGGACCGGGTCCTCCTCAAACGAATAGACATAGTAGGCTTTGATGGTATTGGTCGGTTTCCCGTCCGAACCCATGGTATATTCCAGCACAGGTGCGTTTTTCAGCACCGTGCGCCAAACAGAGGATTGTCCGTTCTGAGCATCAGCCTTCGTCATCGTAACGGTTGCATACCAGGCTTTATCTCTAACGGGCGAGCCGTTCGCTTTAAACTCCTGCCGGTATACTTTGACCGTAATACTATCCGGGCGTTTGCCGTCAATGTTGGCGAAGTCCTTCCAGATTTTGCTGATGGTCAAATCAATCTTCTTTTTACAGGGGTCTGCGGTATCGGCAGGTTCGGTAGTTGTACTGTCGGGGTTTGCGTTTGTGGGGGTATCGAGCATCAATACCGCTTTCGCCGGGCTTTCATAAGCCGCAAGGTCTGCGGTCTTGGATGCTGTGGTATCCTCCATCTTTGCATCCTTCAAATCATCGTATGCGTTGATGATTTCCAGATGCTTTACATCATACCGGTTATAATTGGTGCCGGTAGAGGTATCCGATTTGGCTGTGCTGAATATTGTGGTTCTATCCGCTTTGACAACCCGGTTCAGCACTGTATCAAAGGCGCGGTAGATGGAATAGTAGTTGTTGTTGCCCTCAATCGATTGGATAGTATTGAAGCTGTAAACCGACTTCAAATCATTCACACCGGTAAAGGGTCCGACCAAGTTTGGTGTCCCGCGCACCACATCGCAGAGGGTCATGGTGCTGTTCTTGACCTGACCTTCATGGTTCAGGCCAATAAAGCCGCCGGAATAACCATCCTCATTTGTGCCATCTACATCATTTCCGGCACCGCCAGCAAATACATCGTATCCGGAAGAAATGCCTGTAACGCTGCAGCCGTCAATGTCGGTTCGGTTGCCCTTGATGAGGTTGATTTTTACATTGGAGATTTTGTCTTTATCTATGCCGCCGTTTTGCGTACAGGGCAGTTCAATGACCGAGTCACCGATGGTGATAATGGCAAGGTCGCTTTGACCGGGTCCCGCCTTCTTGTTGAGTGCAACGCCAATTTTCAGACCGAGCAATTCAACATACAGGGTGTTTCCATCCTTCATGACTTGCAGTTGTACAATAGGACTAAGGTTGACATCGATAAGGCCTAGGTCTTGCAGTTTGTCGAGATACAGGATGCTCAGCAGTTTGTTGACAATCTCAAATACAGCGTTCAGCAGTTCGGATTGCAATTCGGCGGAAACCACATAGTTCATATCGGTCTTGCCGATAAAGCCGCCTGCGATTTTGCCGCTGGTGACCTGTTTCAGTGCCGTGGTGTTGCATCCATTGATTTTGGCAAGGTCTGCATATCCGGCAAATCCACCTGCAATGGGCTGTTCACCGCCTTTGGCTTCGACCACCGTGCCAAGCCCAAAGCCGGTCACGGTGCAGTTTTCCACATGGGAGCCGAACAAATCGAGCACACCCGCGTTGGCGTCCAGCAGCTCTTTAAGAACGGTTACCTTGTCAATGTCAGCCACGCCGCTTTTTCCCAGATGCCCGACAAAGCCGCCTGTGTAGTTGAGTCCTTCTACGTTGGCAAGGTTGGAAACAGCACTGTTCTTTACGCTGCCGTCCATCATGCCGCCGCCAAAGCCGCCTGCACAACCGCTGTAACGGGTTTCACTCAAGGTTCCTTGCTGTTTTGCGGTATATGCCCGCACGGTCAGACCATCCGAAACGCCGGTGACTGTGGAATCGTAAATATAAGTGCGGAAGGCTTCCAACACCTTTGTTTTCCCCAGCTTAATCAAACCTTGCAGCAGCTTTGTTTCGTTGCCGTTCGCGTCTTTACCGGATATCTGTGCCACACCGGCCACATCAGCCAAGCCGAAGAATCCGCCCGCATACAGGCCACCGTCTACACTGCGCAGATTCTGTACCTGTATCTTTTTAGCGGTTGAGTCCTTCTCGCCCACTGCACTGGCTTCCAGTGAACCCGCAAAGCCGCCCGCATAGGCTGCATACTTTACGGCGTCACCGTCTTTATACGCGCCATCTACCACAAATCCCCATGTATTGTCAGCGGCAGAAACGGTTGCCGCGTGAATGGTGGTGGCAGTAGCCTGCAGCACCTTGACTAAATCGCCGGGGGCGCTGATGAGGTGTTCCAAGATACCTTGCAGCAAGCCGTTGGAGGCGTTGGTATTCACTCCCGCCACGCTGCCTGCCGAGGCAAGACCCACATAGCCGCCAACCGCAATGCGACCCGTAACACGGCGCAGGTTGGTAGCGTTGCAGGAAGCCACGGGCGCGGCATACTTGCTAGTGGATTTCCATTGGTCAGCGGTGGGGAGTTTATTGGCTCCGTTCAGCTGAATCTGTGCGCCGTAGGCACTGCCTACATAGCCGCCCGAATAGCCGCAATGGTTTTCCGGCATGCCTGTGGCCTGTACCGTAAGACCTGACTGGTAGCCCTGCACTGAGGAATTGCGAACGGCAGGGACAAACAACTTTGCAATGCTCAGCAGTTGTTCTGCATTGAGTTCCAAACCCAGAATTTTGACTGTGCCGAGTTCTACTGCGCCACCGGTTTTCATCTGTCCGGCAAAGCCGCCTGCGCTGTGCATAGCACTGACCAGCTTGGCATCGTATGCCATACAGTTGGTTAAGGTGCCGCTGTTCATGCAGCCCACATAACCACCCGCATCGCCGCCGTAGAGCATGTTGTCAAACTCACTGCGTCCGGCAACGACATTGTAGCCGTAGATATAATCGGCAAGTTTTGCATCCAGCTCAGCTTGCGATTTCACTTTTCCGGTTTGTGCCAGTTCGTAACCGTAGCCGCCATATTTGCCCACATACTCGACCCAGCTGTTCCATGTATCCTTGTCCAGACCGGCGAGGGGACCATATACCGCTGTGTTGGTCTGTACAGGGTAGATGACGCCCAATGCGCCGAGAATGTTATTGACTTTTATCAGACCGTCCAGCACCTTTAAGCCGCCGACTTTTGCGGTGTCTGCGGGTTCCATAAGACCTGTATAACCGCCCGCGTACTCATGCCCGTAGACCGAACGGATGCGCTCGGCCTTGCAAAGGCTCATGGGACCGGCATAGGTCTGTTCATCCTTCCACCGGTTGGTATCGTAGCCATGAATGGTGCCGCCCATATTGTGACCCACATAGCCGCCAGCCATGCCGCACTGCACCGTAGTATCCGATGTAGCATTGGCGCGTACTGCGCCGCCGCAGGGCACACAGTTGGTAGAACTGTTGCGGATGGACGGAACGAAGCTTTGTAAGACAGAGGCAAGCGCTGTATCGACATTGACCAGCTTATCCAGAATACTGGCGTTGTCCAAAAGCTTGGCAACATTGCCGGGTTGCATTTCACCCACATAACCGCCTGCGGCAATCTCACCGATTATGTACGAGAAGTTGACCGCTTGGCTGTCCTGAATGTGACCGCCGTATATGCCGCCAGCGTAACCGCCAGCCATACCGACCTTGCCATTACTGCTGTCCAAATTACCGGTTGCCAGAACGGCATAACCACCGGTTTCGCCAGTGACATCGGAGTGTTCAATGGTAGTGACGACCACAGAGAGGGCATCGAGAATACCGTTAACGGAAACTGCGCTGCCCAGAACCTTCAGACCACCGCCCACAGAGGCTGCACTGCCGATGTCCATATCACCTACATAGCCGCCTGCATAGCGACCACCCGTGACCGCGTAGGCACTTTCATTGTTGAAGTAGGTAGGCGCGGATGTATCTTCCAGATTATCCGGAGCCTTGACGATGGTGTGTTTCAGCTTAGTGACATCGGAATACGAAATCTGTGCGCCGCTGGCATAGCCTACGAAGCCGCCTGCGCTGCCCACGGTAGTGTCCTCTGTCAGCTTCTTTGCCGTAACGGTAAAGCCGTCATTGGATTTCACGCCTGCATACTGGATGTACGGCACATAGGCGTTTATCACGCTGAGAAGGTCACTCAGGTTGATATTCACACCTGTTAAACCGCCCAGTATGGAGATGCCCTTAGAGGCATCTGCCAAGGCACCTGAGTAAGCACGTCCGGCAAAACCGCCCGCGTAAGATTGACCGTTTACGGAGCCGATATTGTAGACGGCGTAGTAGTTCTCTTCCCCAAGGGCTTGGTTATTCACCGTTCCACTCTGGAAGTCGGCTGTGAAGCCGCCTGCGACATCACCAGTCACGCTGCCGTTTGTCACATAAGAAACCGTGCAGTTTTGCAGGATACCCCCTGAACTGGGAATTAGGTAGGCAATAGCAGTAACCAGTCCGTTGATTTGCAGCAGCTGTTTCTTGACCTCTGCTTCATCGCCGACATCTGCCAGACCACCCGTTTTGGAGATTGCCACAAAGCCTGCCGCATAGCCGCCGTCATTGGCTGCTGTTACGGATTTCAGATTAGTGACATGCGCGTTTTCTATCTTGGTGCTGTTGCTGCGAGCGATAAAGCCTGCGGCGGGGTAATCGAGCACGGAGTTTGCTTCGCGCTTCTCGGTAGCCCCAACGGTAAAGGCATCCTTGTCGATGCCGTTCACGTTTGCATCTTTGATAGTGACCTGTACATACTGACCGATGGAGAGTAGCTTGTTGAGCGTAAGCAAATAGTTTAGACCCAACAGGTTGACGGTCAAACCGCCGTCAGTTCCAACCAGTTCGCCGGGGCCGGACAAGCCAATAAAGCCGCCAGCATAGTTTTTGCCTTCGACAGATTTTAGATTATTAACGGAAACATTATTGATGGTGCCTCCAATAGCATCACCAAGTCCGCCGCCGACACGCTCCCAGCCATCCACAGTAAATCCACTGTCGTTGCCGGTCACTGTAACACCGTCCACGGTAAAGCCAAGATAAGAAGCAATGCCCGCTGTGTTATTCAGTAAGCCGCCCACGCTGGCCGTTCCAAGAGAACCCGCAATGCCGCCTGTATAATCGTGACCTGAAACGCTTTGCAGACCGGACACTGCCGTGTATCGCTGCTCAACGGCTGCTGGGGCATACACTCCGTTTCTCCAGTACGATACCTTGCTCAGATAATCGGCACTTGATGGAGCAATGTATGCGCCGTCGCCCCGTCCGGTTATACCACCTGCGTAGTTGGTGCCTATGACCGTCAGCGGTGCGTTGATGGTGCATCCCAGAATGTAAGACGGATTCACGCCTGCAAGGGAAAGCAGTGAAGATGCCGCACCGGGGTTGCTGCTGAGCAGTTGTACAACCAAGTCCACAAGACCGCCCAGTAAATTGTCTTTGGTGTCAGATTTACCGAGATTTGCCGCCCAGCCGAGAGTTGTAATGCCTGCAAAACCGCCAACATTACTGCCCGTTGAGTGAACTGTGAGAGGTTCTGTAGTCGTCAGCGTGCAGTTAACTGCCGATGTATTGGCAAACGCACCTGCAAAACCGCCAACATAGTTTCCACCATTGACGCTTATAGTCGCATTCTCCAGCGTGCAGTTAAGGAGCAAGCTTTCTGTGTTCATTTTCGGCAGCTTCGTCTGAATGTCCAGAGCGCCGGAAAGAGTGCCCTCGATTACACCGTCGCGGGCAATACCTGCGAAGCCGCCCACATAATTCGCGCCATTGACAGTATAGCTACTACCTGTGATGGAACAGTTTTCAAAGATAGAGCCAACCTGTTGTCCAACAAATCCGCCTGCGTAGTCCTTATCGCTTGCAGTTGTCAGGTTCAAATTGTTTATACTGCAATCGACAAATTTAGCATTGATGTACCCGGTAGGAATCAATTTTTCTAGGGGAATCGCATTGCCTAGCAAAATGGTAATCAAATCGCCCAATCCCAAACCCGGAATGACATTCAGGATATTGGTCAGCAGTTCAACTATTTTTCCCAGCGCTTTTGAAAGGCCATCGTATTGCGTCACGCCAACGGTGTAACCAACAAAGCCGCCTGTATTGTTATTGACATTCCGAACCGTTGCATCAATCACTTCGATGCCGGAGAACTCAACCTGTCCTTCTACGCGCCCGGCTATTGCGCCGGTAGCAAGCGCCGTTGGGTCCTTCTTTCGTGCGTTCAGAACGTCACCCAAGGTTTTACCAAGGTCAACCTTCACCTGTCCAAAAGTCAGGATGAAAGTCAGACCACTCAGCAAACCGCCCAGCAGCTTACCCAATGTGTTTGTCAATGTGCTGACAAGTGTGCTGGGATAATAGGTTTCGCTGGTCGTTGTTTGAACAGAAATGTTCTGGAATTTGAGGTTTGAAACCCGAACCAGTCCCTTGCTAAGACCAATATCCTTCTCGCTCACCTCGCTGGAGATTGTGGAGAAGAACCCAACGCCCATCTGTTCGCCGACATTTATCCTGCCGGATTGGTCTACTGTCACATTGGAAATCACTGGCTTTTCCTTAGCGGTTATTTCAGTATCATTCCAAAGACGTGCGCCTGTAACTGCATTAGCACCGAGCTTGGCACCAATCATCGTCCCCTGAAATGTCAGCGGAGTCCAGTTTGCACTGCCAAGGTCAATATCTCGGAAGATGATGTAGTTGGCATTAGGCGCGTAAGTCTGGTTGGTAACCTTGTTAATGTTTAAGTAGGGGTCAATTTCGCCTGTTGTCTGGTTAACACCGCATGGCTCTCTGTCGTAGTTGTGCCCCAATCCGCTAAAACTTTTGCTTGCCGAAAGAGCTGTTCCAAATGTAAAATCCCGGATTCCATTATCTGTAGCTGATAGGTCAGCATCACCACCGTACAGAAGGATGTATTTCCCTTTTGCATCAGTGTCCAACTTCCACGAGTTAAACGCGGATTCTCTATATGCTTGGTAAGCAGCGCCACGCACAGGATAATATTCACCGTTTGATTGCTTTACGCCGATTTTCCGCAGCTGCTGTTCATTGCCAATCAGGATATAGGTTTTACCGCCTAGTTCCTTAATGACCTGTCCCGGAAAATCGCGTCCGTCCGCCTTGCCCTCCTTAACGGTAACCGAGTAGGGCTGCACTGAAACGTCGGAGCTGAATTGTTTAGATAGCACATAGCGGTGATTTAAGCTGTATGTCAGATACGCGTTATCCTCCCCATTAGGGTAGATAAGCTGACCGCAGCCAAAGGTCTCCGCCTGTGCATCGCCATCCATGACCGGCTCTGCGTCTGGGTTCTCCTCATGCAGCACCGCCATCTGGTAAGGATTGTAAAGATAGATAGTGTCGCTTTGCGCATCGTACAGCGTTAGGTCATCGCTGGTTTCTGTCAGCGGTGTGATGCTGCCCGTGAAATCTTCTGGCAGCTGCCATTGCAGCATATCACCCGTCAGTTCGATGTCCTCCGCAATAGCGTATTGCGCGTCCGAAGCGTATGTGATGTCTGTACCGTCTTCGCCGGTAACTGTATTACCGCTTCCAATTTCTTTTAGTTGGTCGCAAGTGTAAATCAGGATTTTTCCGTCCTGATACAGCGTTTGGTCGCTGCTTTCCTCCGGCTGTTCCGGCTGGGCGGTTTCCTCGTCAGAGGGAAGTTGCTCGTCATCCGGCAGGGGCTGTTCCTCATCTGGGGTAATTGGGTTGATGTCCGTGCCTGAATCCGGTGTATCTCCCAATGAAGAGTCCGTTGATTCAGAGGAGTCCGGCTCATCTGCTTTGCCTGAATTGCCCCCGGATGGGGCAGCGTCTACCGCGCCATCCGTATCAGCATCGTCCGATATATTCGTGTCATCCGAAGGAATTTCCGGAATGTACCCTGCGTCACTGTCTGCAGGTACACTCTCGTCCACGCTTTCGGAAGTCATCACACTGCTCCCCAGTGGGGTGGTGTCATTTGCAGCATAGGCTACCGGTGCTGTACTCTGGAACAGCATAAGCGCTGCCATTGCCGCAGACACACATCTCAGAAAAGAGTAATGTTGCATAAGATAGTATTTCGCACTCCTTGCCAAACAGGCATTTCAATGGTAATATGATTCAGCTTATCAATTCTTTGTATCTAACTGCATTTGATAAGCGTATAAAAATGGCCGTCATAGTTAATATGACGGAATTTCTTTAGCGTATGTATAGGCAATTTATTCACCTATGTTGCTTCTATTGCGTTGTCAACATTCTCGTTTAGAGGGATTATAGCACCCCCCCACGAAATCAAGACTTTTTCTTAAGAATCCGCAGAATCCGCAAATTCAACTATTATTCCTTACGAAATAGCAAAAGTTTCGTCTATCTAACGGAACCATTATCGTAGTTCCTAATTGAGCATGATTATACCACCGTAAAAAGAGCTCAAGACTTTTTCTTAAAGCTGATAATTATTTCGTAAAACCGAAACGCGTTTCGCAGCAAAACAATTGCCATAATTTGCTATGCGAAACAGCCAATTCTTTTGCCGCGTGATTTTCGCCCACAGATTCTGCGTTTATAGTTCTCCTTTATGTCACTTTTACATCAGATACAATGTATTACCAACCGAGTATGGAAAACTCAAATTACGCCTTTTAACAGAGCATGCTTATTTTGCTCATTTGCTTTTGTCGCAACACTCTCAAAACCAGTATCTCATATGCCCAGATTCCCTTTCTTGACAACAAAAAAGAGGGCACCAATATTGGTGACCTCTGAAATGTGTTGAGCGAGTTGTTTGCTCATCGTTTATCTTCCCGCGTTTTCGCGTATTCTTTCTGGATGTCCGAGAACAATATCAGATTGCTCGACTGTCCTTTGCTTCCTCTCTCAAAACCTTTAAGCTTGACCTCGCAGTCTAAGGCAGTTTCGAGGTCCGCGATTCTGGCATGGTCGCTGCACAGCGGCAAGGGATTCTCGTCATCCGGGCCGCAGGTGATGCTCAGAATACCGTACAGCCATTTGCCGGGACCTATGATGAACTCCTTATCAATGTCTGTTTCGAGAAGTTCCACACCCGGAAAGTAGGGCGTTTCGAGTCTCGGGAACTCCTCCTCATCGAAGTTAAAACTGTAGGTTAGCACGCAGTCAGGTGACGGCGTCTTTATGGTGCAGCGGAACCGCTCATCGGGGAATGCCTGGCACCGCGTCACGGAATACTGATAAGTTCCCGTGCAACTCACAGCAAAGTTGAAATACTCGACCCACGCATCAAGGGTCGTCAGCTTATACGCATGTACGGTTTGCAGAATACACTCGATTGCTTCGTCCTTATGTTCCTGCAAAAGCCGCCCTTCCTCGGTATCGGCACCGAAACTGAACTCTAAACCCGTATCCTTGCTGTATCGGCCTTTCGTGTAGTTGCTCAGCCAGCGAATTCCGAGAACCTCAAACGCACCCTCGTAATGTGAGAAGGCATAGGCATGCTCATTGATATGGAGCGTACCCTTGACGATATACTCGGAGTCGTAATACTTTGTTTTCTTGTACCGAAGATTATCGGTGCAAATCATAGCAAACATAGTTTCCTCATTTCGCTGGGTTATAGGGTTCCGGCATCGGCTTCCAGGCGATAATCATGCCTTCCGGCCACGCCCATTCGCACAACGGTCCATCCCACCATTCGCCGTGCTCATAAAAGGCAGTTGTGGTCAGAAGAGGGTCTTTGCGAGTGACGAGGTAGGAATCGGATTCCGGAGGCGAGGACTCGGTCATAGGTGTCCAGTCGATAGTCTTTTCCAAAGCATCCATAAATGCCTCCTTAACTTTTCCGTTCTGCAAGCAGTACTCAGTCCAGCGGGCGCGTGTACCGGCATTTCGGATAGCTGCTGCATCCCCAGAACGCACCGTTTCTGCCATGGCGCATAACCAGAGGCTGACCGCAGAACGGGCACTTCGTTTTCAGGTCCTCAATGTGCTGCTGCTTTTCTTCTTTCGTCACCTCAGTGAGAGGACGGAGCAGTCTGGCTAATCTCTCAATATCCGCATGAGAATATACTACCGGTGCATCCTTTATCCGTTTCCGCATAAGGCGCAGCATCGTATGGCGGCGGCATATCGTGATATCCCCGTCAAAGTATTGCGGGACTTTCTTTAGCGTGCAGCGTTCCGAGAATACGACATAGGATGAAAAGGCTTCTTCCGGCATAGACAGGTACTCAGCCAATGCCCTGATATGCGTGCGGTTCTGCTTGACGGGATTGTAGAAGTGTTCCTTGCGACCGTTTCTGAAGCACTGTGTCCATTTCAGCTGGTCTTCGCTGCCGAATATCCAGCCGCTATAGTATTTGCTCTCAATGACAAAGATACCCTTCTCGTGCAGCATCAATAAGTCGATTTCTGTGGTCTTGCCCTTCATCGGCAGGTACAGGTTAGTGAGAACCACACGCTCCCCTTCAATGCCATTGCTCTGTAAGGCATAGTCAATCAGGTATTCACCGAATTGTCCTGCGTTCCGGTAATGCAGGACAGATTTAAGAAGTCCCGGCTGCTCACCTTTCAGGATTTGCCAAAGCCCCATGGATGCCACCTACAATCCTATCTGCTATATTTCCTTTTTCCGCCGCCAAATGTTCATTGGTTTTGTTGCTGCCTACATTATTATATATATTATACGACAGGCATTACCAAATAGCAATTAGAAGCCTATCGAAAACGGCAAGTTTTGGTTGCCTTGATTCCGATTATCTCCCGCCGATGCCGGGCAGTGGATGGGGAGGATTTTCCAAAACGAAACTTTTAATTCGAGTGCTTAGCTATTGACAAGCTGCTTTCTTTGTGCTTGTGACCCGAATGGTACGCTGCCACGGTAGCTGGCTATCCGCTCTGGATGAATCCTTCTGCCGAGGTTCACCGTGCTTGCCGTTCCGCCGGTCGTGCAGCCGGAGTCAGCCCTGCCTGCATCGTTCAGAACGGAAGAACATACTAACACCTATACCTGCAAAATAGTATACGGAAAGCCACACTCCAACAAGCCAAAGCAAGTCCCTGACAAGTGTTTAGCAAGTCTCTAACAAGTGCATACCCCATACGCACCAAACAAACCCGCCGACTGTATCATCGATAGCAGCAGAAAAGGGAGTCGCATTCCACGACTCCCCTCTCGGCAGTAAATCATTTCAGTATTTTATTCAGCTGCAGATTGAAGATTTTGCTCAACGCATCCAGCCGGTCCTTCGGAACATCAATGTTCTCAGGTTCCTTGAATCTAAAGCCTTCCATGTTCTTTAGTTCCGCACGCAAATCATCGGTAAGCATCGCCTGTGCCGTCTTGATGAAATCCCCGCCAACCCTCGGCTCGCACTTCGATATGCACCACGCCGGGTTCTTTTCAAGGGCTTCTGTATCGAATTGGAACAGCAGGCTGCGGTTGTTGTCATACACAGGAGCCATTCCGGTAATTTGCATCGTATCGTTGTCGAAAAGGAAGCCAACATTCCCCAAGTGCCGGTCAATGTTGAGAATAAGCGCGTCCAACACGAACATCCGGCGCATAAGGTCCTCGCTGCCGTATTGTTCAGCGAATTTCAGGAATGCAGCTGGATTCCTGCGATTGGAAACCGGTAATGCCGACAGCTTAACCAAGCCAAATTGTTCACTGGTAAACAGCTTGCACTTTGACGCCAACCGTCCATGATACAAGGTAAGTTCGTACTTTACATTGTTTCGGCAAAAAATATTGGCTACCTGAGTAGCGAGGTATTCAGACAACGGTTCGATTTCGTAGGTGTCGCTGCCGCTTTTGTACAGATAGGTCGTGCCATTTTCCCGCTGCCAGCACTTTGCATACGCACCGTCTGTTCCAAATTCTGGGGATGTTGAAGAAAGAGTTGTTGAAGAGATGACGCCATCGAAAGCTGCGTTGGAAACCAATTCATCGAACTCGTTGCGATACAGGGAAACATCGTTCCAAGACATGGTGCTTTCTGGTTCCTTAACCCAGAATGTGTCATTGAGAGAAAGTGCGTGAGTTAATTTTAGAAAATTTTCGATGGATTCACAACCATACTTTTTCAGTAGCTCTGCGATGTGTTTCCTATGCTTAGGTGCCTTGCGTGCATCAAGAAAATCGCCAATGTTATCGTATCCGATGGGTCGAGATTCTGTATACCATTCAATTTCTTTGCCTGCCACAAAACCGAACTCGTCCTCATAGCAATCAAACAAAAGCCACTTTGTATCTTTGTTCATCAGTAAAAACAACACGCGGAACCACACCTCACTTTATACAATATTTTGCTCTATCAAAAGTATATCTCAATTTATCATAATTGTCTACGCATTTCATAGCTTTGTCCTTTGTTGGTCCCGTTTTTGTCATTCGTGTTGTTTAGTGTTATTTTCAGCGATTCTTATGCGTATATTTACACGAATATTTCTGAATTTTTCACACTAAACGGAAACGGCGATACACGCCCCAAGCATATCGCGTTGATTCGTCATTTGCGCGGTATTGGGCAAGCCTTTCATTCCTCATTCTTTTTCTTGCATCGTACTCCCTTTGGGTAGGCTACATGATAGGTTTCGCCTTTCCCCAACTCACAACCAGCATCCTCAGCGTTTTTTCTTGCCCGTTCGCTTGCCTTTTGTCCTTTGGGAAGGTTACAAGGTGTTCCATCACTTGGTAGCTACAGGCTTCCTAAAATATTCTGGAATACACGGAAATTCGAATCATCTCGCGGTGAGCAATATACAGCGAACTCAATAGTTTCAAACTTCATCCGGTATTCCTGCACCACTGCCTTCATTGCCTGTGCTACAGCCAACGGCGGGTTGCTGAACGCACCGCATCCGAATGCGCCAAGTATGACAACCTCATTGCCGTTTTTCCATGCGATATCAAGCACTTTTCTCATCCGTTTTTTGTGCAGCGCCTGCAGTTCTTTCTGGCTGATGCGCACAGTCGTGTTTCCGTCATTGGGGTTCATACTATTACTGGGGCGCTCCCGCAGATTCGGGGCTGCGCAGGTCAGTACATTGACAGAATACCACTTGTCCTCTGGTAATAGCTTGGGATATGTGGTATCGGACTTGAACGCAATGACGCCCGGCGTGTAGATGCAGTCATCATTGTGCAGTGGGTTCTGCTGGCGGCGGTGGGGCGCATAGAACTCCTTCCAAAGGATTTCTTCTTTGAGATTCGGATACAGTGTGGAGCAGCGGCAGATTGCCTCTTCCTGTGCCGAAGAACCTTTCGTCACACCACCGCCCGGATTTGCCGCAGAAGCAAAGTTGTGGATGCAGACTTTCTTTCCGGCATAGGCGTAAGGCATTGCTGCTTCCAGTGTGCGCTTGGGGCTCACGATGATTTTGGCAGGCTGAGCATAGGTGATTGCCTGCTTCTCTGCGCATTCGATGCCTTCAGGATACAGCTTCTGTTTTTTAGTGCTTTGTTCGATGGCGTTGCGCAGCGTACTGTTTTGTTTGCACAAAGCAAAGGTATCCTCGAAAATCTCGACGTTTTCTTGCCTTCCCATAATTCCAACCTCTTTTCTTTAGGCAATCTTATTTTGGTGAGCATTCCTTTCTGGATGTATTATCCTTCTGCTGAGGTTCACCGTGCCTGCCGCCCGGCCGGTCGTGCAGCTGGAGTCAGCCAGCCTGCATCGTTCAGAGCGGAACACAGCAGCGACCGCCTATTATATGGTATCAGGTCATACTATCCCTCAAAGCCCTATTTATCCATATAATAGCTATCTGAGCAGACTATCGCTTCATCCACCGCTTTCCGCAGTCTGTCATAGGATACTTCCTCTTTCGCAAGACGCTTAACGACATTCAGCGATATCTTTTTCTGCGCAGGCGTTTCCTTACAATATCCGTCTACCACGAATGTTGGCACAACATAGAACACCCAGTCATCCACTGCCAAGGCATTGCGCTTCCCGATATCCTGGTTCTTGTTCAGGCAGAATACATATACCTCTGACTGCCTTGATAGCTTCTGCTCGGCATCCTGGTTCTCCCAGTAGCTGTTGTTTGTCGGTGCAATCGAGAAGGTCCGTATCTTGGATATCTCTTTGTTCCAGGGATGCACATAGCTGGTCGCCTTGACCTCGATGCGCTTGTTGCGGTATGCCATGTCATAAGCCGTCCAGTAGTTGACGTTCTCGGCTTTTTCAACACCGAGCGCTTTCGCCACAAGGAACTCCGCTATCGTTTCCGCCATACCGTCCAGCTGGCTGTATGCGTATTGCCAGAAATCCTCAACGGAGAAGAGGTCCTTGCCACGGAATCGGAACATCTCATCGGGCGCATAAGGCTCATATGCAGTCAGTTCTTCTTTCTTCTTAGCTACTGCCGCTTCCAGCTTTTCTGTATACGAATTTTTCGTGTCCATTTGTCCCCCGTGTCCTTCGCATATACTTTCCCAGACTATGCCTTTAGTCTAGCACATGTTGAGCACAAACGCCACAGGAAATTGATGCGTTGCGTTGCTTTTTAGCATTGTCGGAAGATTGGGCTTCGGAGCAAAAAAAGCATACAGGCTGGTGTGCCCATACGCTGTTCTTATCAGTGCTAGTCTTGCAGCTGCTCATTTTCTATGTCGGGAATTGCCCCATATTTCCCGAGAAGATATCCTTTGCGGATGTTATCGGTTGTACGCGTTGAGAAGGTGCTGATGCTGTACAACTCCGATGTGCCATCGTCTATGTGTTTATCTACAAAGTATAGCTGGTCTTTTCGAAGCAGCTCCATGCTCAGCAATTCAGTGTTGTGCGTTGTGAAGATAAGTTGAGCGCCTTTCGGGTTCGTCTTTTTGCTTTGGAATTTAGCGATGATAAACTCGACTAACGCCTGGTGCAGGTCCTTTTCTATCCCATCGATGAGCAAGAGTCCGCCTTTTGACAAGACCGATTCGATGGCAGGCGCGAGCGCCATCAGCTTTCTTGTGCCATCGGATTCGTCTGCGAGCTCAATCG
>ERZ779865.1192-NODE-1192-length-19767-cov-5.790635_pt1 | contig 19767 bp, 17 predicted proteins | sample MGYA00433088_ERZ779865 | MGnify/ENA primary metagenome ERZ779865 (study PRJEB29588, sample SAMEA2151703) | human gut metagenome | biome: human gut; feature: human-associated habitat; material: faeces | place: Denmark | collected 2008/2010 ... | reverse complement strand
AGATTTAAAAAAGAATAATAACTTCAGATTGGCTGTGGATTTTGTAGAATATCGTGATTTTAAGGATATGGAAAAATATGCACCATATGTAGATTATTTCATGATTAGTGGAGAGAAATCAATTCTCCCAATATTTGAGGCGTTTTCAAAGAAGTATAAAGGACTATTTAATGTGACTTTAGCTGATAAAGGAAGTGTTACATATCATAATGGTGAAAAGTATTTTGTTCAAGCTAATGAAGTTAAAGAAGTAATTGATACTACAGGTTGTGGAGATAGCTACCATGCAGGATTTGTATGTTCACATTTGATAAATGGGAATATTTATGAGGCTATGAGAGTTGGGACAGAATTAGCAACAGAGACTCTGTCTCATTATGGTGGATTTTAACAAATTCCAGTTTGTAGAATTCAAAAATTTAATATGAAATGCGAGATAGAGCGTATGGAAATAATCTATACGTTCTATTTTTTGCCTTTTTGAAAAAAGTGATTAAAAAACTATTGACATCTTGTTACTAGTATTGCTCCTGTTGACTTTCGCATGGAAATTTCACGGTAAATGTAATACTTTCCTCTGCACTCTCTGCTGTGATCGTTCCTCCATGCAATTCCACAATCTCCTTCGAGATAGCAAGTCCCAATCCTGCACCACCGCTTGCCGAAGACCGGGCAGAGTCCAACCGGAAGAACTGTTCAAAGATGCGGGCTAACTTCTCCGGTGATATCGTCTTACCGTGATTCGATATCCGTATTACAATATTTCCATCCTCTATACCAAGCGACAAACGAATCGGCGTATTGGCATAACTGTAATTCACCGCATTCCGGATCAGATTATCAAATACCCGCTCCATCTTATCCGGATCACAGACAAATTCTACATCCGGCGTAATCTCCGACTGCCAGGTGAGCCCTTTCTCCTGTAAAACCGGAAGAAATTCACTCATGATCTGTTCTAGCATAAGGCTTAGATTGATCCTCTCTTTGTCTAACTCAATCGCCGTCAGGTTGAATCTCGTAATATCAAAGAATTCATTGATCAGATCTTCTAACCGTTCTGCCTTTGTAAGTGCAATTCCGGTATATCTTGCCCGAAGTTCCGTAGACAATTGCGGTTCATCCTGTAATAAAGTCAGGTAACCGATCACACTGGTTAGCAGCGTCTTCAGATCATGTGCTAAATATACGATCAGATCATTCTTCCGTTGTTCTGCTTCTTTCGCCGCTCTGGCATTGTGCAATGCCTGTTCTCTTGTCGCATTTAACTGTATCTGTACATCCTTCAGTGCCGGTGATAACCAGATCGTATCTTCCGGTAGCATGGCAAGCTGTTCCGATGCCTCTACTACTTCATCCAGGTAGCCAAGTGCACGCTTGAAAAATCTTCTTGTAATAACCGCCCACCCTACTACGAACAGGATTCCTACAAATGCATAGGTATACTCATCGATCAGATTGAGCAATGGCCACAATGTATCGGTCGGATACCAGATTCTGGATTGCAATATCATATAAGACACATAGATCACTGCAACCAATATCACACCATACACGATCAAAGCCAATATATAGCCCCACATCAATCGTGTAGTTAGTCTGCCTTGTCCAAAATGTCGTTTTTTCTTATGCTTCAATGGTATATCCAACCCCCCAGACTGTCTTTACGTATCGTGGTTTTCTCGCCGGTTCCTTCATCTTCTCCCGAAGTCTTGCAATATGTGCCATCACGGTATTATTCTGATCTAAGAATTTCTCACCCCACACCTGCTCAAATAATTCTTCCGAAGACACCACATTACCACGTCTTTCACACAGATACCAGAGAATATCAAATTCCATCGGTGTCAGGTTCAGTAATTCTCCATTCAATGTACAGCTATGACTGCTCTTTGAGATATGTAAGGAGCGGATATCCACGCTGTTCTCGACCTCTTCCGCTCCATTATACCGCTTATACCGCCGTAGCTGTGTCTTCACTCTTGCTACTAACTCTAACGGGTTAAATGGTTTCGTAATATAATCATCTGCGCCAAGAGTAAGCCCCATGATCTTATCCATGTCCTCTACTTTTGCAGTCAGCATAATGATTGGAAAATAATGCTGCTCCCGGATCCGCTTACAGATCTCAAATCCATCCATATCCGGCAGCATCACATCTAACACCGCAAGATCCGGCGGATTCAAAAGTGCACTTTCCAATGCTTCCTTTCCATTATAGAACTTCGTCACTTCGTAGTTATCATTCAGTAGATAGACCTCGACCAGATCAGCGATCTCTTTCTCATCGTCTACCACCAATATTCTCTCGCTCATTTTCTACTCCCATCTTCATAACATCTTCTACCATTCGTAATGATGTAACTGTCCTTCCATCTGAAAATGAGAAAATCCATTCTGTCTTAATGCTTCATACAATACGATTGCAACCGAATTGGATAGATTCAGGGAACGGATATGATCTAACATCGGAATCCGCACGCAGTTTTCCTTATTCTCTAACAGAATCTCTTCCGGGATTCCGGCACTTTCCTTGCCAAACATAATATAGCAGTCTTCCTCATAATGCACATCCGTATAAGTCTGCTTTGACTTCGTCGTCGCCATATAGACCTTCGCACCCGGATTCTTCTCTAAGAAATCCTCATAGCTTACATATGTGGTCACATCTAACTTATCCCAGTAATCCATTCCTGCTCTCTTGATCATCTTATCATTGATCCGGAACCCCAAAGGCTCGATCAGATGCAGTCTCGCTCCGGTTGCCACGCATGTCCTTCCGATATTTCCTGTATTTGCCGGCATCTCCGGCTCATGTAACACAATGTTGATCATGATATGTTCCTCCTGATTATCTGCGATCCAGATAATTACAAACCATCTTCTATACAACGAAATATTTTGCAATTATCTCCGCACAATTCCAACTCATTCAGTTATACCATATTCCTATCTCATAGACAAGGTTCACTCAAACCAAACAAGTTTAACTACATATATTTGTACACCATCACAAACTTAAGGAAAACCCCGGAGAATGCCGCCTCCGGGGTTTTCGCTTTGTGTACCACTTGGATACAATCTCTTTCTTAATTACTGCCAATATAACATATGCAAATAGCTATTTCAAGTGTTCTCCTTATAAAAAAATTTATTTAGACCTACTAAGAAACTTTATATTTTTGCAAGGTCTATGATCTAATAAATTTTTTGAATCCTTTTCGTCTGGATATGCACTTTATAGCGGATATAGCGGATACAGCAAATAAAACGGCTGATATCAAAATAACCATTCTGTATTCCTGCAGCTTATTATATATTCTGTAATAAAATGTTTCCATCACATCCTTATTGTGGTACGTTCGTCTATCTGATATAGCACGCACTTCCCCCGCCCATTTCGACCATATATCAAAATCAGACCATTTTGCAGGAAGCTCCAATCTTGGAAGGATATTCAGATAGTCCGAAGCATAATAATAGCTGTCAGATCCCGTATTGTGACGAATCCCGAACTCTTCCGCATACTGTCCCCTGTACATTTCGTCTGACACATCAAGAACAACTCCACTTATGCTCTTGCTTTCCATCAGTGCCTCATTCTTACCACCTGTACTTCCACATTGTACGATCATCACTGGTTCTTCTAATTCAAAAACCGCTCTTACCAAGTAAGTTTTCTCTTTTATCGCAACTGAAAGTCCGGTGATATTCCGGTCTCCAAATAGTTTGTCCGCAAGCGTGCTGCTTAACATGCACCCGTCCGTATCCTGCCGTGTAAAACCGGCTTCCGTCTTAAATAAATCCTCCGGCGAAAAATCCACTGTTACCAATGTGACTTCTGCCTTTTTATGTATGCTACGGGCTTCTGCAGTCAGGTTTTCCTCTACCAGATAAGTGCCTGTTACATGATCTTCCTGCTCTAAATTATGATATTCCTCCTGCTCTTCACATACAAATGCATAATCCCGATCTGTTCTATAGCTGTCACGTAAGTTCGCATAGCAAACAACAAAGACAAGCATACATAGAAAGGATGCTATACAAACAGCGATTGTCACCCTGTTTTTTTTCATGTAAACCACCTACTTTTCCCGAACCGTATCGCCTGCTTCAATCTGTTTATCTGCACTAATGATAACCTTGTCATCCGCAGAAAGTGCATCACTCGCAACTCCTGCATATTCTGTATCCGCATCTCCAACTTTGATCTGTACCTTTGCTGCCACAAGCTCTGTTCCTAAAAATGTTTCCTTCTCCCGTGCTACCAGAACATAATCACCTGTCTCATTGGAATGAAGTGCAGATAGCGGAACAATAAAATCGTACTTCTCAGAGCTATGTAAGATATCCACCAGAACAGAATCCCCAATATGGAATGTAGCCCCGGGTACCTGTACTTCTGCAATATAGCGTTGTGGATTTGCAGTCTCCTCATACACATCCAAAATCTCTGCGGATACGGATGCCTCACCTGTCTGGACAGTGGCCTTATCTCCTACTGCAATATGTTCCTTTTCCTCCTCTGTAATAGAAAGCTTTAACGTATAGGTATCTGCCTCCTGTGTGAGTATAAGTGCTGCCTCTTCCGTTGAAATACTACCGGTTTTCTGCCGCACTTCTGATACCACTCCTCCAAAAGAGGCATACACCGTTCCTTCCTGTTTCACCAGCGTTTCCAATGCCATAAGTTCCTCATCTGCTGCCGCAATCCGAAGTTCATCTGCCTTCCGTTCATCCTCTGAAGCATACCCACCGGACATTTTCATCCGCTTGCGTTCTATCTTCTTATCCAGATATACTTTCTGAAGTGCGTCGTTATTTATCCGCAAAAGCTTATCACCCTTTTCCACGGTTTCGCCTTCTGATACATAGACCTCTTCTACCATAATTTCAGGGCTGACATAGACCGGTACTTCCCTGTCTCCAGAAATCATAACATCCACTAAAATATCGTGATCCACCGTACCAGAGGATACATATTCCGTTTCCACTACAGGTGTCAGCACACTACTCGTAAATCGTGATGCCACCGTACCGAAAAATACCACTATAAAGAAAATCAACACCGTTTTTGCCACAGGTGACATATTTTTCTTTTTTCTTTCCTTTTTTGATGTTTTTTCCATACTTATATACCGCCTTTCTTCTTTGCAGATCAACCATTTGTATTGCAAACGGCTCTTTCTGTCACCTCATCTTTAATCTTCTGCCGAACCAATGGAAATTCCATCTGCCAAAATATCCTTTCCCATATAGAATACGACTAATGGCGGGATACAGCTAAACATGGCAAATGCGAAAGTTCGACCAATACTTCCCTGTGCAATATCCGGCAGATAAACGGACAATGGCCAGAGTGCCTTATCCTTCAAAAACACCACTGGTTGTTCCACAATATTCCAATACTCTAGAAATCCCAGAATCACAGCTGCTACAATTCCTTTTTTCGCTACAGGAACTGCGATACGAAGAAAAATGCACAAGCTTCCAGCTCCATCCATCTTTGCCGCTTCCACCACCGAATCCGGTATCTCCTCAAAGGAACTGTACATAATAAACACCGGGAAAGTCGAAAACAACAGGGGTAGTATAATTGCCCAATGCGTATTGATCAAATGCATTCCATTTAATACAATATATTGTGACAACATGGTTACCTGAAACGGAAGGATCATACAGAACATATAAAGTCCAAATACCCATCTGCCCCACTTTCTTTTACATTTTGCCAGTCCCCATGCTGCCGGAGTTGCAAAAATGAGCTGTCCTACCAGTATGATTCCTACAATCTTTATTGAATTCCAGAACAATGCATAATATTCCGGTGTATCAAAAAACAGTTCGATCATATTTTTCAATGTCGGATACAACGGAATAAAATGCCATCCTGCATAACCACCCTCTGTTCCAATAATCGCTCCTAACATCTGGTACAGCTCATTTTCTCCCGTAAACGCACCGCAGATTAGTATTACCAAGGGAAGTACAGAAAGTATTGCCATTGCCAGCACAATTCCTTTTAAGATATAACGAACCCAGCGTGTTGTTCTAACCCTTTTCTTCTTTTCATCACATTGTTCTCCTTCCTCCTCTGACTCCTTAGGAAAATTGTCCCCGTGACATTTCTGCTTACGTCCATTCCATATACGTCTAAGCTTGCTCTCCCATTCTGTAAGAAACAGCACCCATATAATAAGTATGGTGCCAAAAAAAGCAAGTGCCGTAAAGACTGCCCCGGCAGTCAGCTTGCTGATGTCTAATTTGGAAAACCAGTTATTGAATACATGCTGAAGCTGATAAACCGTCTTATCCGGGTAGTTACCTGCAATCAGATACAGTTCCCGGAATATCTTAAAGGAATTCACCATAGAAAGAACTGCCGCTATAAATGCCGGACGTCTTATATTCGGCAACGTAATATGCCAGACAGTCTGAAAGCTGCCTGCTCCATCCACTTTTGCAGCATCGTAGATTTCCTGTGGAACCGCAGATAGTCCCGCAATCCAGATGAGCATATTATATCCAATGTTCTTGAATACAAATGTTCCAACAAAAAGGGCAAACACTGCCTTTCCTTCAAAAAAACTGACCGGCTTCCAATGCAGTCCATTTACTAAAATGTTATTAACAATCCCTGCATCCGCAAAAAGAATCTTCCACACGACCGCCATCGCATTAGACGGAATCACCATCGGAACCAGAAAGGCAAACCGTACGATATTACTTTTCATATTGTACACTTCGATAGATACAAATAAAGAAAGCAGCATTAAGAGCGGAACACTTACTATCTCAAACCGAAACGTATTCCCCGCTGCCAGCCGGAATGCATTATTGAAAAATACCATCTTATAATTTGCAATTCCCGCAAATCGCCCCATTCCGCCCAATCGAAACGATCTGCCGACCACATCAACTAAAGGCAGAATAACAAATATAAGAATCCCGATAAAACCCGGTATCACAAAGGATCTTGTATCCCTCTTTCTCGTTTTGTTCATTCCGGCATCTCCCTTCTCCTTACCACTATGTAACCTCTTACTCACTTAAATAAACCTCAACCATGTTGTGAATGGCATTATATGTGTCCTCTAATCCTGTTTTGCCATCGGCATAATCAGGGATCTGCTCCTTAATAATCTCCTCTACACTTGCATCTATATATACCGGTGATTTCAGAGATTGCAATGTTTCCATATATTCGTTCATATCCTCATCTTTGGTAAAATAAGCCAGACCCAGATAATCCGTTCCGCCCACTCCCACGGCTCCTCCCGGAGTACCTATACTGAGCATCTCATCATTCAATGCCTTTACCGCATCCAGATTCACAGGATGTCCCGGTCTGAAATGAAGACTGTTTATATATTGCTTCTGTACATCCGTGCTAAACATATATGCTACAAATTCCTTAGCCTTATCTTTTTCCTTACTGTTGGCATTGATAGAAAATACCATCGTCGGAATATAAGCATTCTCATCCCCATTTTTCCATATCTGATAGATATAATCTTGATTCGCTGTGGTTTCCGTTCCTGTATCGGCTCCACCTCCACCACATAAGACATCATGCTTCATACTATAAAAATCCCAGATATTTAATATACTGTCCGAAGTTACGAATGCAATCTGCTGTCCGGAATATTCCCTGTTGTAAAGCGGCTTCATACATGCCGGAACTCTCTTGTAGTTCTGGTCATATTCGCCATATTCCGTTATCCAATTCGTTACCTCCTCCTGTGTAGTTCTACCCATCTCTAAGTCATATAACTCCTTGAATTTCACCAGAAATTCCTTTAGCATATCTTTATCATAATCTCCATTGGCATTCACAATCTTCGATGCATAGACCGGATATAATGTGTCGAAAAATGCCTCCCACTCGTAGAAATTCAAATCATTCCCATAGCCAGGTTTATCGTTGCTTTGTATATAGGAAATTAACGAATCCATATCGTCTATGTCTTTGATATCACCTGCCGAACCAATCAACGCTGTAAAGCTTACCTTTGACGGAATCGCATAAGTGTCATCATCCGTCTGATATGCTGACATTACATCCCTAAGACAGGCAGGCTCCTTTTCCTGTATTTCAGATATCATATCAGACAATTCTAACAGGACACCGGACTCCCCGTATTTCTTTATATTCAGCCCATCCATTACAATAACATCCGGGCCTTCCCCTGCAAGTAGCTGGGTATTCAATGCACTCACTGCATCTGCTACAGATATTCCACCCTCATCATCAATTCCCCATGTATAATCAACTGCTATATCCGGATTATTTTTCCGGAATATATCTACTATATTCTCCATACACTCCGCATACCAGAGGGAATAGATTGTAATCCCGTTCTGCTCTTTGGCAGTATCCGCTTTTGCATTCTCTGTACCATCTTTCTTATTCGAATACAAAACAGCTTTTTTCGCACCATCCGATGAACAGACCGCCGTAAGTTCCGGATTATCTGCATCTCCTTCCACTACATATCCATAAAGAACATCTGATGCCGTCTTATACCCATCCTCTGTATGATTCAACAGACATTCTGTCTCCTTTTTTGCCAGATCATAAGTATATATTCCATCCTCCAACGCAAGGCAGATTTTCGTTTCACTAATGTATTTTATTACCTGTCTGCAGCTTAAAGCTTCGCTATCCAGACTTTGCTGCGTCTTTTTGATCTCGTCTATGTAACATTCCGTAAAAGTACTATCCGTTTCTGTCTTCTCGCCATTCTCTGTACTGTATATCGTAATCCCATTTGTATCCAAGACAGCCAGTTCTTTCTCACTAGCGCAGAAATCCACTATACCTGAAACTTTTATAGAAAATAACTCCGAAGAAACATCTTTTCCATAAGCTATGATCTTCTCCCCATCATAAATGTATGTCTTGTCCTTGCTGCAAGACATTCTTTCTATCCCAGAAATATCCAACTGCACACAATCTCCGGTATCTTCCTTCCATATTCCGCAGGATGATGCCGCTCCATCACTTCCGATCACTTCATATCCGGCAACCATACTACCATTCTCATCCAAATCCACAAGCTGAATATTCACACTTCCACTATCTTCTGTAATGTCGGTGGATACTTCTTTTTTCTCCCACGCCGTACCATCTGATGATATGAACTTATAGATAATTCCACTCTCTGTTCCACCAAACACAATAATATCACTACCATGTTGAGTAACTCCTAACACAGTATCCATATCCTCAATAGAACCTAAGTCATAGGAGCGAAACCCCAGAGATGGCATATTCTCCCCCACTTTTTCACTTCCATCACCACATCCTGTCAACGCCATCAACAATAGCAGAGGAATACAGTGCAAAAAAATCCATCTTACTTTGGTCATAACCTACTCCCTTCCATTTTGTTTCAATAAAAAATGCTATTATGTTCGTCAGTCCGTTAATTACCTAATTACCCGACTTTTGCTCACATAATAGCATATCCTTTTATTAATTCAATATCCGTTGCACGTTTGGTATCTTCTGTTTCCTATTTGGTACTCCTATCTTCACGTTTTACCATTATATCAACCACAAACATTCCGTTTCTTTCATAAAAATCAATCATTCCATCATACTGTTCCACAATGTTCTGCATAGACTGCGTTCCTAACCCATGCATATTCTTATCTGTCTTCGTAGTAGAAAGTTCTGCATTATTATTAAGTACTGACGCATCAATAGCATTTTCTATTGTTATACAAAGATAATTCCGCTTATTTGTCATTGTAACGACTATCTTTTTTTTCACCTGCTGAATGGATGATTCAATCGCATTATCCATCGCATTTGAAAACAACATTACAATATCATTTTCATTATATCCATCTAAACTTATGCCAATATTACAATATATTTCAATTTCATGCTCTCTCGCATAATTCAGTTTTATATTTATCATTGCATCCAGTATCTCTGATCCCGTTTTCACATATTCATGAAACATGCCAAGTTTTGTATTTGTAATTTTTTCAATATACTGAACTGCTTTTTGATTCTGTTCATGCTCTATGTAGTTCTGAACACACAATAATTCGTTTTTCAGATCATGCTGTAAAATACGCAGATTACGATATACTGTTCCTACTGAATCATACATTTTACACTGCTCTTTAAGTTGCGTCTTTATCATCGTCTGATACAAAATCTCCTGATTCTTCTTTGCAATTGTTGAAAGCAGTATAAAATTAATAATATTAATCGCCATAATGCATATAAAAAACACAAGTGAAAATACACCTATGTTTTCTACTTTACTGGCAAACTGCATTTTTGCAAAGAAAGCACTTAATACAACGGTTAACAGAAAAATCAATGATACTGCAACAAGCTCTTTTACACCAATACTGACAGTCTTAGGCTTTGCAATCTTCAATACAATACGGGTAAGTAAGAACAGACCAAACTTTGTAATAAACAGAGAAACTAATCTAATACTACTCTGTTCTGTAATGAGTTCTCCTGATTCAAGCCCAAAAGAAATAGTCATCACTAAATAAACAGATATATTGATCATCATAATAGCAAAAATGGTCAATACAGGAGTAATAATTTTATAGATGATACAACTCTGTGTAGTATATAACGCATATGCCAGATAAAGTAGCAAAACTACGATATCCGCTACCGGGGAATATTGAGGAGAAACAATCCCTGTAAAGATCATATAACTATTTATCACAATAAAAGACACAACGAATGTTATCTTTCTTTTCAGCCCATGGAACCTACACCCAAGAAGTTTACTGATAAATTCTAATATAATCAATGTTTCCACTATAGTTGCTGCAATTTCACAACTCTGATAAAATAATTCCATATCACAAACTCCTCAAGTTCCTTTGCAGTGCATTTTTTACCATCTTCTTCCGGTGTCTGCTAAGTACTACAGATATATTGCCTGTAAGTACTATGCTATCTTTATTAATCGAATAAATATGGGAACAATTAACAAGAATACCTGAATGACACCTGACAAAATCGCCTGACACAAACATACTCTCTAGCTGTTCTAGCGTGTAATAAATGCGAAAAGATTCTCCATTTATAAGATGAATTGTAACATTATGTCCTTGTGAAGAAAAATAAAGGATTTCATTCGTTCGGAGATACATTTCGCCTTTTTCAGTTTTGAATATCTGAACGGACAATCTTGATATTGCTTTTTTATATGCCTTTGCAACTGCATCCATCCATTCTTCATTTAGACATTTTTTTCGGACAAATGCAGTCACATCATACTGAAATGCATCAAATACCAGGTCTTCCCTGTTAGTGACGAATACCAGAACCACCTTAGAATCTGTGGTTCTAATTCGTCTTGCAACTTCAAATCCATCCATCTCCGGCATTTCCAGATCCAGAAAAATGATATCAAATTTCATTTCACCCTGTTGCCTGACTAATTCACTTCCCTTGTCGAATGCGAAAATTTCCACTTCCGCATTCAACTCTTCAAATGCCTTTGCTATGCTGTTTTCCAAATATTCCAGCATCTCCGCTTCATCATCTACAACCGCTACCCTAACCATAATATAACCACCATCCGCTGTATTATCTTATTCGATCATAACATGCGTATTTTATTTCTGTCCTGCCCGCAACTCTTCCACAAATTCAGCCAATCTTCCGACTGCTGTCTTCAATTCCTCCAACGAATATGCATATGAGATCCGAAGGAAGCCTTCGCCACAATCGCCAAATGCATCTCCCGGTACAACTGCTAACTTCTTCGCTTTCAACAATCTGGTTGCAAATTCCTCTGACGGAATACCAAACTCCCGAATATCCGGGAACAGATAAAATGCCCCCTTCGGTTCAAAGCATGGCAGTCCCATCTCTTTGAATGCATTGAGCATATATCGTCTTCTCTGATCATATGCCTCTCTCATATGTACCACATCTTTATCACAATCCCGCATCGCAACGATCGCTGCATACTGGCTCGTTGTCGGTGCACACATAATTGCAAACTGATGGATCTTGATCATCTGCTCCATGATCATGGCAGGGCCCATAGCATATCCTAATCTCCAGCCAGTCATAGCAAATGCCTTGGAAAATCCGCCGATCACAATCGTTCTCTCTCTCATGCCCGGCAAAGATGCAATACTGACATGATTCCCACTATACGTAAGTTCTGCATAGATCTCGTCGGAAATTACATACAGATCATGTTTGATGATCACCTCTGCAATCGCCTCCAGATCTTCTCTCGTCATAATCGCACCCGTTGGATTGTTCGGAAATGCCATTACCAATATCTTGGTCTTATCCGTAATGGCTGCTTCTAACTCTTCTTTTGTCAACCGGAACTGGTTCTCATTCTTTAAGCTGATCGTTACCGGCACACCATCTGCTAACTGCACACACGGAAGATAAGATACATAGCAAGGCTCCGGAATGATCACTTCATCCCCCGGATTCAGCATGGCACGAAGTGCCACATCAATTCCTTCGCTGCCGCCAACCGTAAGCATGACCTCTTTCTTCGGATCATACATCAACTGAAAACGTCTCTCATTATATTCACAGATAGCTTCCCGAAGCTCCAACAAACCGGCATTGGATGTATAGAAAGTTCTTCCTTTCTCTAACGAATAGATTCCTTCTTCCCGGATATTCCACGGAGTATCAAAATCCGGTTCACCCACACCTAATGAGATTGCATCCGGCATCTCACTTACGATATCAAAAAACTTACGAATACCGGATGGTTTCATCTTAATCACTTTGTCCGATAATGGATTTCTCATGCTGTAACCACCAGCCTCTCATCCTTCTTATCCTGCTCTAATTTCGTACCATTTTCCTTATACTTCTTCAACACAAAATGCGTAGATGTGCTGAGCACTCCCTCCATTGGTGCAAGCTTTCTGGCAACAAACTGTGCCACTTCTTTCATTGTCTTGCCTTCAATGAACACGGTCATATCGAATCCACCGGACATCAGATATAACGAAGTAACTTCCTCATAATTATAGATTCGCTCTGCCACTCTCTCAAAGCCCTCTCCACGCTGTGGGGCAACCTTTACTTCAATCAAAGCCGTTACTCTCTCATCATCTGTCTTATCCCAGTTAATGATCGTATTATATCCACAAATGATCTGTTCCTGCTCCATATCCTGAATCGTATTGATCACGACTGATTCATCCATCCCAAGCACAACTGCAATATCCTTTGTGTCCATTTTTGAATTATTCTCTAATAATTTTAATATTTTCGTTCTGATATTCTTCATATATTCTATTATCCTTCCTGTTCCTTTGGCTCATCTCATACTACACCGGAATCGGTTGACCATAGAATACCGCATTCAATGCGTCTCCCTTTGGTGGCACCAAAAATCGTTCTTCCTCGCCAACCATCACGACCCGGTCTTTTTGTTTCGTTGTCATCCCAATTACATCTGCCATGATTCCTGCTTGCAAAAATGTATCCCGAAGCTCCTGTCCATTCTTTGTTACCAACAACAGACTTCCTTGTCCATTCATCATATATGGATTGATGTCAAAGAATTCACTGACTTCTATAATCTCCTGTTTTACAGGCATCTTTTGAACTTCCAGTCTTGCTCCACAATTGCATGCAGATAACATCTGCCATAACGCACCAAATATTCCACCATTGGATACATCATGCGCTGCCAGAATGCAATCAGGATTCTCCGCGACTGCAGCCTCCATAACAGACAGTTCCGGCATAAGCGACGTATCTGCCATATATCCCGCTGCCTTTTTCACATAACTAAGCGGATATCGTGTTGCTAATTCCTCCTGCTTTAACTGTGCCAGAATTGCTCCACCGTATAAACCGACCCATTTTGTCATAACGATATCCATATTCTCCGTTACCTTTGAATGCTGATTGTTCCACAATACCGTACCATATGCTGTTACCGTAATCGTTGGATAGCTTACGGATGGCACAAGTTCCGTATGCCCCGCCATAACATCTATCTGATATTTCTCTGCCGTGCGCGCAATACGATCCATAATTGCACGCAGTGTTGCCTCTTCACTGTGTTCCGGCATCAAAATGGCAACCGATACCCCATACGGTTTGCCCCCTGCCGCTATGATATTGTTAATTGCGTTATCCAGTGCATACATTTCATTTCCTGTATAACAAAAGGCAGTGGTGGCCATGGATGTTACCATGTTGCCAAACACTGCCCCATCATGTCCAATTGCCGCCCGGAACCCGATCTCTTTACTGCGATATCGAATTGGGTTGAGTATGGAACGTTTTAATGTATGCTCTGGTAATTTACCAGTTCGCATGTTGTTATCTCCTATTTATTTACTCTTCTGACTCTTTCTTTGAATTTCCCACCGGCTCGGTAGGCGTTTCTGTAGTCGGAGTTTCCGTTGCCGGCGCCTCCGTTGTTGCTTCTGTTGTCTTCTTGTCTTTACCGGATGAATTCGATTTGCTATCCGAATCATCTTTGTCTTTCTTCTTTACCTTCTTAGTTCCAATCTTAACTAATGCTTTCTGTGCCTGATAATTGCTTCTACCGTAGTCTACAATATATTTCTCTGTCTCTTCTCCGTCTACATATACATGTTTCCAAAGTTCAACATAATATCCGGTATGAGCTGCACGCTCAGTTACTGTAGTACCTTCTTCCAATTCCGAATCTTTTTCTTCTTCCGGATCACCCGGATCGGTAGTCTCTACATCAATTGATTCAAACTCAATCGTCCGGTTCGAAGGTCTTGTCTCATGACCGTAGATTGCAAAGGAAATGGTTCCCCCGCCTGCATATCCATCAATATAGATTGGATATTCCGTGTTATTGGTAAAACGGAAATTCATATTTGCATTTTCCGAAATAGCAGCATCCATTCCATGTTTTACATAGCTGGCAGGAAATGTGTGCGGATATCTCTCATTGACATCCAGCTCTGCACGCAGCACCGCCAGATACAATGTCGTAGATACCTGACAGATTCCTCCGCCAAGACCATCTACTAATGTTATGGAACCTTTGTCATCTTTCTCGTACTGACCGGCATTCGCATAACCATTCTCTTCTGTAAATGGCAATACCGTATCTAACATAGAAAAACTCTCGCCCGGCATCAATACCGTTCCGCTGATCTTACTCGCACCGGTTGCAAGGTTCTGACAACGTTCCGTGTTGCCCTGACTGTACTCTGTTGAGCCCTGACCCAATACACTATCAATACTATAGAAATCCTTAGACGTATACTGTGGCTCTTTCTCATCTACTGCGGCATCAATCTTGATATCTTTCTGTTCCCACTCTGCCGCAAATACATCCTCAACCTTTTTCACCGTCTTGTCTACATCAATGGAAGTTCCCACTTCTCCTTTGTACACAACAAACTCGCCATCTACACGATCAATAGACGCATTCTTTGCATCTTTTGTGATGTCGCCTGTCTCATTTTCTAAATACTCTTTTAAAGAATCCGCGCTGAACTCTTTCTCCGGAACAAGAACAACATTCTCTGCCTCCAGTGCCTTGATCTCTTTGTACCGGCTTAGAATATTACCCTGTCTTCCATAGTTATATGCTTTATCCACTGCGTCCTCAACCGATACCGAAACACCCAGATCTTTCAACGTTGTAGAACAGGTTCCAACATCTGTTGCAAATGTGATCTTGAGATCATCAATTCCATCTATATATTTGTCATATTCTTCCATAGCCTCTTCTTTGGTAAGACCTCCGACATATACACCATCCAGATATACACCGGCATATATTGTATCGTTGTCCGATTCTTTTGCTCTTGCAGTTCCTGCTGCAACCGCAAGCGTTCCCGCTATCAATAAGAATGTAATTGCACGTAATTTTGTTATTCTCTTCATAATAATCATTCCTTAATATATATTCATTCTATATAATCTTATCCAGCACTCATTTTAACACAATCGGATATCTTTTCAACCCTTTCATAAAATACTGTCATAATTTACTAAGAATTTGACTTTGAGGTTTCAATTTTGTATAGTTTAATAAGCTTATTTAATTTATTAACATAAAAAAAGATGCATGTAAATAACTTTCAAACATTTTTCACATACATCTTTTTTATCGGTCACAAATATAAAAAGCTTAAAATATAGCTGTTGTAATAACACTGACTACCATTACTAACACCAATACAATTGCTATAACAGATGATATAACGCGCTGCTTTTTCTTGTTGCCAAAGTTGAACATACTTACACCTCTTTTCTGAAAGGATTATTATGAGAATACTATTACTTCCTCTTATCATTACCATCTGGGCATGGATCATCAAACATAACGCGAACAAAGAACGCAGTAAGGATAAACCATCCATACGTTCTTATCTGGATCGCGAATCCGCTGCAAACAGTGTCCGCCGGCAGGATATCTCTAACCTGCCTTACATCCATGCTCCGATTGATTCTTTTCCTTTTGATATTACCTTAAATGATAAAAAAAAGCAATTCCAGATTGAGAATTACAAGAAAGAAATTATACATGTAGCCCAGAATCCAATGCTGAATCTGATTGGCGTATCCAACACAGAATTGAAAGAACAATACGGTCCTGCAAATTTAGAAATACTTTCTTACTACGACCAGAATTACACACGCTATATGCGTTCCTTATATCTGTATGCGCAAGGCATCTATGAGGAATATCCGGCAGAAGCGGTTTCCATATTAACCTATTGCATTGAAACCGGAACCGACATTTCGGGAATATACGAACTGTTAGGTACTTATTATATACAACACGGACGTACTACCGAATTGGAACAATTATACACACGTATCCCGGATACAACTTCCATGAGCGGCAAAATGATCATCAGCAAATTAGACCGATTGAAGAATAACTAATCTATATTTTAATACCAACATCTCTTTTGTGTTGCAGCATTTATAAATTGTATGCACTTCCATTGCATTTTTTTACAAATGTATGCAACACTTTTTATATAAATCAGCACTATATATATGAGTGACTCAAATATGGTCCTATTACATACAGGTCCGAATAAACGGAGGTGACAAATCATTGAACAATGAGGAAATAAAAGCTCATGTACTTCTTGCGAAAAATGGCGATACCAGTTCCTTTTGCAAGTTGTACGAACTGTATTACAAAGATATGTACCGCTTTGCTTATTACATGTTAGGAAATGCACAGGATGCGGAAGATGCCATCAGTGAAACGGTACTTGATGCATTTACCGGCATCCGGAATCTAAAACATCCTTCACGATTCAAAGCATGGATCTTTCAGATTCTGACAACAAAATGCAAACGACAAATGGCCGTTTATGCAGCCAATCGCGAACATACCGATTGCAACATTTCTGAAGAGACATTAACAAAGGAGGATCACCCTTACGCCGATTCTCTTGATGTACAAAATGCCTTTTCAAATTTGAATGAAACAGAAAAAACCATTATTTCACTAATGGTCTTTGCCGGATATAACAGCCGGGAAACCGCAAAAATATTACACAGTACAGAAGGCACTATACGATCAGCCAAAAGCCGCGCCTTTTCCAAAATGGCAAACTATTTAAAGGAGGATTTTGCATGAAAGATCAAGATTTAATCAATTCAATCAATAAGCATACAAGTGATCTGCCAATTCCAGACAGCATTTCTCCTGCCAATATGCAAAAAATGCTGGATGAACATAAAACAACACAACAGAATTCCCATACATCCAATAATGATTCATCTTCTTCACACAATGTTGCATCAAGCAAGCATGCCGTTTTTAAAGGCTGTGCCCTCGCTGCCTGCCTTGCCGTGTGTGTGCTTGGAGGACGTTATTTTTTAAAACCGTCTCCGTTAAGCGACAATACCGGTGTTGATTCTGAGCAAGCCAGTACCTCCGGCACCAAAACGCAGGAATCGGAAACTTCCCTTGTAGCAGAGGCCAGTCCGAAAACACCTTCCAGCTATGATGAATATTACGATACCCTTAAGAAAGCGTATGATGAATATTACGATTCCATTTCATCTGTTACTACGGATGTTTTAGAAAGTGCTGCCGAATCCGATATGATTAATTTTTCTGCCGATTCTGCCAGTACAGCTACCAAACAGTCCGCTGCAACCGGAGAATCAGCAAACAGCTATTCCAAAACCAATATTCAGGAAGATAATGTGGATGAAGGCGATCTTATCAAAACAGATGGCAGTTACATTTATCGGATGACGACTTCCTATGATGAGTATGATTCGATATACCGATTAACCATCACACAGACCGATCAGGGAAAATTAGATGTTCTTTATAACACCGACTTAAAAGAATTGTTATCTATTACAAGTGATGACACCATTGATTTTCATGAATTTTATTTACAAAAAGAGCAGTTATTTATTCTGTATACCAAACAACATATTGAAGATAACACTGCCCGTACCCAGACGTATATTGCAATCTGCAATTTAAAAGACAAGGAGCATCCAAAACTCACGCAGAATCTGTCACAATCCGGTTATTATGTGAGTTCACGAATCAGTAATGGCTATTTATATACGATCAGTAATTTCAATGAGACATCACTGCAAAACAAAAAGCAATACGAGGAGTATATTCCATCTGTCAACGGAAAGACCATTTCCTGTGATGACCTGTATTATCCGGATAACATTTTGATGGATTCCACATATGTTGTCACAAGTTTATCTTTGGATGATCATTCTGACTTCAAAGATACAAAGGCTTTTTCCAGCTCCAGTGGTGATACTTATGTAAGTGATTCTGCCATCTATCTATATTGTACACAATATAATGATGTAACACAAACAAAGATCAGCCGTATCGCTTACAAAAACGGTACTTTAACAGTAGGCAACAGTGCAACCGTGGCAGGATATTTTTACGATAGTTTTGCTTTAAGCGAAAAGGATGGTTACCTGCGTATGGTCGCAACCATCCCGGCAGATAATATTGCTCTTTTTCGGGACCTTGCTACCGAGAAAGCCTCCACAGAAAATACCGTAACCGAAGATGTAAATGCCCTCTATATACTAGATAGCGACATGAATCTTGTCAGCAAACTGACCGGCATTGCTCCGGGAGAGCAGATCTATTCTGCCAGATTCCTGGGTGACATGGGATATTTTGTGACATACCGCAATACAGATCCTCTTTACTCTGTGGATCTGTCTGATCCGAAGAATCCAACGATTGTCGGGCAGTTAAAGATTCCGGGATTTTCAAATTATCTTCATGCTTATGATGATGGCATATTGTTAGGCATTGGTCAGGATATCGATCCTGCCACTCAGGTTTCTTCCGGTATTAAATTATCAATGTTTGATATCAGTGATCCGGAAAATGTAACAGAACGAAACAAATATGTCATTGAAAATTCTGAATACAGTCCGGCACTGTATGACCACAAAGCAATTATGATCAACACAGATGATAATATTTTCGGATTCGTATATACCACTTATGATTCCTCAACAGATCAATATGGTTACTATTTTGCCACCTACACTTATGACAGTAAGAAGGGATTTGTGGAAACAGCACGGTATCGTCTAAATCAGAAAAATGAATACGATTATGATTCCGTACGAGGAATATATATTGGAGATTATCTCTATCTGTCAAATAATGAACAGATCGTCAGCTACAAATTAGGAGATACAACTCCAATCTCAACGCAACCCTACAACTAATACCCTTGCACAGTGATGTGTGAGGCACATGCGAAAGGTATAGAGAAAGCCATGTGGGTTTGCCTTTA
>ERZ779865.1166-NODE-1166-length-20073-cov-6.166900_pt1 | contig 20073 bp, 18 predicted proteins | sample MGYA00433088_ERZ779865 | MGnify/ENA primary metagenome ERZ779865 (study PRJEB29588, sample SAMEA2151703) | human gut metagenome | biome: human gut; feature: human-associated habitat; material: faeces | place: Denmark | collected 2008/2010 ... | reverse complement strand
ATATGGAATTGTTGAAACTGCTCTTTGAAGTCCGCTTCCGCAGAGATTATGGAATGGATTTTTCCGCTGCTTTCGCAGCGGCGGATTTTTTAAAAGTCTTTCAAGACTGAAATTTAACTAAAGGTTTGTCGTCGCAAGGCACCGACCGGTGTGTTATTAAAGGTCTTATAAGACCGGATAATTTTAAGAAAGACAGGTAAATACCAACATGAAAATCTCAGACATCAAATTCAGAAAATCGCTTGAAAGTGGAAATCTTAAAGCAATCGCTTCGCTGACAATTGACGGCTGCATTGCGGTTCATGAACTCAAGGTAATCGAAACTGACCACCTCTTCGTGGCAATGCCGAGCCGCAAGGACGAATTCGGAAACTACCACGACATTGCTCACCCCATCGGCGGAGCGGCACGTCACGAACTTGAAAGCGCGATCATCGGCGCGTACAAGGAATATATCTCGGCTCACGAAACTTCTGAAATTGAAAACTTTACAGCGTAAAATAAAAATGCCTCGTTTATTATGCAAAAAACGGGGCATTTTTGCTTCTTATATGTAGAATTTTCAGCATTAAATTTGTGCATTTTGTTATAAAACATATGATGCGGATAAAGAACTTCACATATACGTGAATTTTCGGCTCTGCCTGTCACGCGTAAAGTGTCAAAACGAAAAGTTGACAAAATATTTATTGTGTGGAATAATTCCGCCACAGCAAGAAATAAATGCAAAAATGCCGAGGAGGTGCAGCAAATTGACAGATAAAATTTCTTTGGAATACAGCAGTCCCATACCGTGCTCATAGGGTACTCTTTATAAAAAGGACCGCTGTGCGCCAACACAGCGATCCGATGAAACTGGAGCACAAAACCACTAAGAAAAGGCTCCGCCTATATTGTATCATATCTGCGGAATCTTTTCAACTGTTTTATTCGTATACGCCGTAATATTTTAGCTCAGACCTAATATATTATAGCAAGGAACGCATTGAGAAAGGAATGAAGATATGACATACACAGTAACCACAATTTCCCCCGACATACATAATGACCAGCTTCGCCTTGAAGCGGCGCGTCTGGTTTACGAGGAGCTTCTCCGGTACATAAACAGCATGGAAGAGAAATCTGCCTGACTGTGGGAGGGACGTTGAATGACGGCAATATACGCCCGACAGAGTATCGACAAAAAGGACAGCATATCCATTGAAACCCAGATAGAAGCCTGCAAGCGCTGCACCGACGGCGAATTCCGCGTGTATTCAGACAAGGGCTGGAGCGGAAAGAACCTCGACAGACCGCAGTTCCAGCAGCTTCTCAGGGACATAAGATCCGGGGAGATAAGCAAGCTTGTCGTGTACAAGCTCGACAGAATTTCGCGTTCGCTCAACGACTTCTCGAATCTTATGGAAACGTTCAGAAAGTACGGCGTGGAGTTCGCTTCCACTGTCGAAACGTTCGACACCTCGACCGCGATAGGCAGGGCAATGCTTGGCATAATCATGGTCTTTGCGGAACTGGAACGCGAGAATATCCTCCTGCGCGTAAAGGATAACTACTATGCCAGGGGCGAAAAGGGGCTGTACCTCGGCGGAGTGCCGGTGTACGGCTTCGACAAGATTCCCACAAGGCTGGACGGTATAAAGACTTCCGTGCTTGTTCCTAACGGAGATATGGGCACTGTAGAGTACATCTACAGCGCCTACAGGGAAAGTGGCTGCTCCCTCGGTGATATCGTCCGGGCGCTGAACGAGCGCGAGGTTCCCTCACCGGCGGGGACTTTGTGGGACAGCAGCAAGCTTTCGCGCCTGCTGAGAAGCCCGGTGTATGTCCGCGCGGACATGGAGGTCTACCGCTATTTCAAGGAGAAAGGCGCGCGTATTTCCAACCCCGCTGCGGATTTCACGGGGGAACGCGGCTGCTTCCTCTACGGAAAGCGCGGGGCGAACGAGCGAAAGTACACCAACGTGCACGACCATGTGCTGTCGCTGGGGCTTCACGAGGGCGTGATTCCGGCGGAGGAATGGCTTGACGTCCAGCGCAAGCTAGACGGAAACACGCAGGTGAAAAAGGGCAGGAGCGGGACGTATTCCTGGCTCACCGGGTTGCTGAAATGCGGGAAGTGCGGCTATGCAATGCGCGTCATGGGCGGCAGGTACTTCTACTGCTCCGGCAAGGCGAACCACTCGGTCTGCGAGGGAATAAGCGGCAAGCCGGAGATAGCGGCAGTCGAGCGGGCTGTGTATTCCGAGCTGGTGAAGAAGTTCGACGAGATACGTGGATTACACCCGAACGGAAAGCCGCAGTCCACGCCGAAAGCAAACAAGCTGAAAATGCAGCTTGAAACGCTGAATTCCCAGATAGACAACCTCGTTGACAAAATCACGCAGACGACGGAAGCCATCGGAAAGGTGCTTGAAGAGCGGCTCGGCAAACTGATTTCAGAGCGGGACAGCATTCAGTCTGAGCTGGACAAGCTTTGCGGCAGCAAGCCGCGGCAGTCCTATGAAGAGGTAATTCCGCTGCTGGACAGGTTCGCTGAAATGCCGGTGAGCGTCCAGCGGCAGATAGCGGGGGAGTTCATCGGGAAAGTCCTGCTGTGGGAGGACAGGGTGGAGATACAGTGGAAGTTCTGAGAAAGGGCAGACAGCAATGTAAGGCAGGAGCTTGAATGCTCCTGCCTTTTGTGTATTTTAAAAAACCGCTCCCCAAGCCGCGAACTGGCTCAGGGAGCGGTTTTCCATCTATATCGAGCGGTTCAACGTCCCACTGGATAACGTTCATGCCCATGCCCTGCACGGTGGTTATCAGCGAGTTGTCGTATTCGCCGTAGGGCGCGCGGTAAAGGGTGGGTTCCCTGCCGGTGATGTCCTTTATCTTCAGCGAAGCAGCCTTTGTGTCGGAGATAAGCTCGTTTACATTCGCGCCCTTTACGTGCGGGTGCTGGTCGGAGTGGTTCTGTATCTCGTGCCCGGCGTCCGCAAACATTTTAACGTCCTCGGGGTATCTGTCGCACCAGTCCCCGGTGACAAAGAAAGTCGCGCGGGCGTCGTATTCGTCCAGAGTGTCGATGAGCTCCTGCGTGTTCGAGTTTTCCCAGGCGACATCGAACGTCAGGGAGATTTTTTTGTCCCCGCGTTCGACGCAGTATATCGGCAGCAGCCTTTCGGTCGCCTGGGTGCCTACCGATGTCAGCACCGCGCCTATTCCCACCGCGACTGCTGCTGCAGTCAGTGCGCCTGCAAGGGTCAGCCGTTTTATCTTCTTTTTTGTAAGTGTTATCATTCGCATGATATGCCCTCCTATAGCTTGTTTTTGTATGAGATTATGCCGCGCGCGGGACAAATATTACAGAGAAACACTGAATAAAACAAAATCGGTTCGTTCAGGCGAGCGTACCTTTAATCAGTCGTTTCAAGATATTCTATGAATTTCGCGTACGGGTAAAATTTCCTGCACAAAATTGCAAAAAACATTTGACAAATCGCAAAAAATATGTAACAATATAATAGGAGAATATTTCTTGCGAAACCGCGTCAGGGGAATGGCGCCAAACTGATTTCGCACAGGCACGACGACATTGGAGTGATAACATGACTTTTTTTAAGAGAGCGGCAGCGGCGGCGTTATGCGCGGTCATGCTGGCAGGGACTACCCTTTCGGCATTTGCGGAGGGTGGAGCCAGCCTTGCGGTTGACCCAAGCACTGAAACGTCTGTCATTGACCCGGGGAGTTCCGACAGCGGAGAAACCACCGTCATCGACACCGGTAATACCACCGAAACCACCATCGTTGACCCCGACGAGGGCGACAACGAGAAGAACAAAAGCGGCAGCGGGCTGGACGTTGCGGACGAGCAGTACACGGAGATCGACATAAGCACGTACACCCAGTGGGACGGCAAGACGAAGATGGTTTCCGGCACGAACTACTACATAGACGGAAAGTTAGCCCCCAGGGGGAATTTCACAGTGCCCAAGGAAAGCCGTCTGATAATCAGGAACGGCGCTCAGCTTGTGATTTACAAGAACCGCACGTTCAACGTGCGCGGCATAATCACCATCGAGCCGGAAGCGGAACTGATGAACTCCGGCACGCTGACTATTTATGAAAAAGGCGGCGTTGAGAACTACGGTTCCTTTAAGGGGAGCGTCAGCAGCACCGTCAAGGCGGCGGGCGACCTTATAAACCGCAGCACTGGCAATATAGCAGTCTCCGGCATTGTGAACATCTACAAGACCGGTATTCTGCTGAATTACGGTGAGACCACATTCACCACAAGTTCAAAAGTCAAGGTCACGGGCGACTTTCAGACCCCGGAAACGGGACGTCTTATCTGCGGCGGTTACTTTGCGGTGACGATAAATGGCCGTACTACCCAGGCAGGTTACTTCTCGCTGACGGGAAACCTCGTAAACAGCGGTGTTTTCGTGTTTGAGCGCACGGTGCGCTATTACAAGTCCAAGGCTGCTAAGTTCTCGGTTTCCAAGAGCAGCAGGCTGATAGATTACCGTCACAGGGACCCGTCCACGCCGATACCCGATGGCGATGACAGCGAGGAGAACATAACCGACGAGGGAATAAAGGGCATCGACGTTTCCTATGCGCAGGGCGCTGTTGACTGGGCTAAGGTCAAGGCTTCCGGCGTGGGATTTGCGATGCTGCGCTCGTCGAGAGGCCCCGTGAGCGACACGCGCCCGTCTGCTGAGGACACCACGTTCCAGTATAACGTTACGGAGGCAACAAAGGCAGGGCTGAATGTCGGCGTATATCACTACCTTTATGCGCATACAGTTTCCGACGCGAAGAAGGAAGCCAAGTTCTTTGTCAAGACCATTTCTCCTTACAAGATAACCTACCCGGTGGTTCTGGATATAGAAGAACAGAGCCAGGCGCGGCTGGGCAAAAATACGGTCACAAAGATCGTCAAGGCATTCCTGGACGAAGTGAATGCAGCGGGGTATTACGCGATGCTGTATTCCAACAAGACTTGGCTGACGCAGTATCTCGACATGTCGCAGCTTTCCGGATATGAGGTCTGGCTGGCGCAGTGGAATACAGTCCCCACATACAAGGGTGAATTCGGAATGTGGCAGTACAGCTGCAAGGGTATCGTATCGGGTATCGACGGCTACGTTGACCTGAACCTCTCATACAAGAATTACGCAAAGATAATCAGAAAGGGCGGCTACAACCACCTGAGTTAATAAAATCCCCCATGGCGACATGGGGGATTTTTATGCGCTATTACAAATAAACAGGGGCTTATTCAGCCCCTGTAAGTTTATCAATCCGGAAGAATATACTTCTTTGAGTAGTCGTTGAACTCGTCCATGAATTCGGAGCGGTCGAGTTTTTTCAGTTCGTTCATATATTCGTGGGTGTCCATGCTGTTGTCGTTTATCTGTATGAGGTACACCGCGATGTTGGAGCAGTGGTCGGATACGCGTTCGAAATTCGTCAGAAGATCCTGCAGGATAAAGCCAAGCTCTATCGTGCACTTGCCGGAGCGCAGACGCTCGATGTGACGGGACTTAAGCTCGTTGCGCAGCTGGTCGATAACGTCCTCAAGAGGCTCGACGCACTTTGCGAGGCTGACGTCCGCAGTCATGAACGACTTGATGGACATATCCAGTATTTCGTTGACTGCCTTTATCATTATCTTGAGTTCATTGACAGCCTGGTCGGAGAACTTTATCTTCTTTTTGTGCATTTCCTCAGCGGCTTCAACTATGTTTACCGCGTGGTCGGAAATACGCTCCAGGTCGCCTATCGTGTGCAGCATCATCGAAACCACCTTGCTGTCGGTTTCGGAGAGATCCTTGGAGCTTATCTTCAGGATATACGAGCCTATCTTGTCTTCGTAGAGGTCTATCGAATTCTCGTTTTCTATGACCTCGGTGCACTTTTTCTGGTCGTATTCCATTACGATGTCAAGGGAAGTTTTCAGTGTTTCCAGGGTGAGTTCAGCCATTCTGACGCTGACGTTGCGGCACTGCTCGATCGCAACGGAAGGGGTCTTTAACAGACGCTCGTCCAGCATGGGAGCGTCCTGCTTCTTCTCGCCGGGCTTGTCGCGGACCGTAAGACATGCAAGCTTCTCCAGCTGCTTTGTGAACGGCAGGAACAGCGCTGTAGTCAGCACGTTGAAGCCGGTGTGAATGACCGCAATGCCGACCGCGCTCAGCGACTCTTCCATGAACGGAAGATTTACGAATGCGTTTATGAGATAGAATACCGAAAGGAACAGCACCGTTCCTATCACGTTAAAGTATAGGTGAACGACTGCGACGCGCTTGGCTGGCTTGTTTGCGCCGATGGAAGAGATGAGCGCAGTCACGCAGGAGCCGATGTTCTGACCGAGCAGCAGCGGCAGCGCGATGGAATAAGTCACCTTGCCGGTGGAGATCGCGATGGACTGCAGAATGCCGATGGAAGCGGACGAGGACTGCAGCACGGCAGTCAGCACTGCGCCCGCGATAACGCCGAGTATCGGATTGGAGAACATCATCAGTATATTGCAGAACGTTTCATTCTGCTCAAGGCTTGCAGTCGCTGCGGACATGGAGTTCATGCCGAACATCAGCACCGCGAAGCCTGCAAGTATCATACCGATAGTCTTTTTCCTGTCGGATTTCGTGAACATTATCAGAAACACGCCGATGGCCGCAAGCACAGGCGTGAACGTTGTCGGTTTGAGAATATTGAGTATGCTGAATCCTTCAGAACCGTCTATTGACTGTAAACTCAGCAGCCAGCTGGTGGCTGTGGTGCCTATATTGGCGCCCATGATAACGCCGATGGCCTGCGACAGCTTCATCAGACCGGAGTTAACAAAGCCGATTATCATGACGGTGGTGGCTGCCGACGACTGAATCACCGCAGTGATTATCGCACCGAGAACGACTCCCTTTATCGGGCGCGAAGTTGCTTTTTCAAGCCAGTGTTCGAGCTTGCCGCCCGCGAGCTTTTCAAGGCCTGCGCTGAGCGTGTGCATTCCGAAAAGGAACAGGGCTATTCCACCAAGGAGGTTCAGTACATCATAGACACTCATTTCAATTCTCCTGTTTGCGACGATCTTTCTTTATCGTTCGGATTTAACATTGTTTTTTCCCATACATCATAATTATACATGATTTTTCGGTAATTGTACAGAGGTTTAGCGAAAATTTTAAAAATATTTGTTTTTTTGTTGATAAAGCACAAATACCACACTTATGCATTGATTTTATTTCCGGTATGTGTAAGTTTTTCTGGAATAAATGGAAATAAACTGGCTAAACTATGGTTGAACCGCAGGAAGCCCCACCGCGCCAGGCGTTCCCGGAATAGTAAAAAATCGCCCTGAAAAGAAAGGAAAAATAACCATGAGAAAAGACAGGAACAAGAAGTCGTTCAACACCAAGGCATTCGCTGCCGCTGCGATACTCGGGGGAGCCGCCATCGCTGCAGCGTCCTATGCCGCGTACAACCGCACCATGAGCGGGCTAACCCCCACGACCAGCAGCGAAAGCCAGAACACCTGGGTATTCAGCGCGCCTGAAAGCTCCCCGGTGGACGCCAGCAAGCCCGGCGTGCAGCGCGAGGAAACCACCACTGCCGCTTCCGAGGCTGAGGCAGCGGTTATTCCCACCGAGGATGCGGAGGAAGTCAACAAGCCCGTGAAGAGCGAAGCAAGGAACATCATGCCGGTAGAAGGGGAGGTTTCCCACCCGTTCAGCAACGGTGAACTCGTGAAATCAGAGACCCTCGGCGTGTGGAAGACCCACGACGGCTGCGATATTCTCTGTGCGCTGGGTACTGACGTGCGTTCCATGTCCGCGGGTACAGTCACCGAGATAAAGGACGACCCGCTGTGGGGAATAACCGTCGTGATCGACCAGGACAACGGGCTGACTGTGGAATACTGCGGGCTGTCTAAGGAACTTGAGGTAAAGACCGGGCAGCAGGTGAACGAGGGCGCAGTCATCGGCAAGACTTCCGACACCTGTCAGTGTGAGATAGTCCAGCAGCCGCACCTCCACCTTGGGGTCAAGCAGGGTGGAAAGTGGATAGACCCCATGTCGGTGATAAACGGTTGACAAATCCCGCGATTTCCTTTATAATAGGAATGCACCCGAAATACGGGTGCATTCTTGATATGGAGGAATTGCGATGAAGGTAGTTATACAGCGCTGCGAGAATGCTTCCGTCAGCGTTGACGGAAAGACAGTGGGGCAGATAGGCAGGGGATACATGGTGCTTCTCGGCATAGGGCAGGAGGACACCGAAGCGGAATGCGACCGTCTTGCGGCAAAGATGATAGGTCTGCGGATATTCTCGGACGAGAACGGAAAGACAAACCTTTCTCTCAGCGACGTTGGCGGTTCGCTGCTGATAATTTCGCAGTTCACGCTGTATGCGGACACCCGCAAGGGGCACCGTCCGAACTTCCTCATGGCAAAGGAACCCCGCGAGGCTGAGCGGCTGTACGAGTATTTCGTCGGGGTGTGCCGTAAGTCCGTAGCTAACGTGCAGACCGGTGAGTTCGGCGCGGATATGAAAGTAAGCCTGGTGAACGACGGGCCGTTCACGATCATACTTGAATAATAGAAGTCCCCTCCGGAGCGGAGGGGAACTTCTTTATGCGTTCTTGTAGCAGCAGCTGAAATTCGTGAACTCAGCGGTGCCGTTGACTGCAAAAAGCCCCGTCATGACGCCGGTGAAGCCCTCTGCGACCTCGCTGGAAAGGTACTTTGTGCTGCCGTAGCCGAGCTGCGTTTCCTTTCCGTCCTGCGCGACGAAGAAGCTGTAGCCGAAGCAGTCTGCACGAATGATGAGCTGTGCGGAATTTCCGGTTATCGCAATGGAATTCTGACGGTGCTTTATGCCACCGATATTCAGCATGAGCACTGCGCTGCAGCCGGTTTCATTCTGTTCAAGAAGAATGTCGTAGTGCTCGTTTTCGGTGATGAGCACGGTGAGTCCGCCAATGCCACCGTCAACGCGCACGTCCGACTTCATCTCCATGTGGAATTCGCGCTGGCGCATTGCCACAAACGTGGGGGAGTCCACGTTGTTGAGGGTGACGGCTGTTCCGTGCAGGACTGCCTTTTCGTCGGAAAGCTCGTAGTTTTCCATGTGCGGGTGGCGCATGAAGCACCATTCAACGTCCCAGCGGGTGTTTGCAAAGGTGAATTCACGCTGGGGCTTCTGCTCGAAATCGCCCTTGATCTCGTAGAATTCATCGGTGGTGCCGTCGTTTCCGCAGGTGAACCAGCCGTCCGCGCCGAACTGCACCGGCGTGAGGAACACCTCTCTGCCCAGGTGGTGATAGGCACGCCAGATGTGCTGCTGACGGAAGCCCAGCGACAGCACGTGCCAGTCGCCGTGCTTATCACAAATAAGGTCGCCGTGGCCGATACCCTGGATTATGAAAGGCGCCTTGTTGCGGTTGGTGAGCACGGGGTTGCGCGGGTTTCCCTCAAACGGACCCCACACGGAATTCGCGCGGGCGCAGGTTATCATGTGGCCGTATTCCGTGCCGCCCTCGGCTGCCATGAGGTAGTATGTTCCGTTTATCTTGTATAGGTGCGGGCTTTCAAGGTAGCGCCCACCGGAGCCCTGCCATATGCAGCGGCTGGGGGAAAGCTTCTTTCCGGTGGCAATGTCTATTTCGCACTGCACCACGCCTCCCACGCCGTTATCATCGGCGCCGTTGCTCATGAAGTAAACATGACCGTCCTCTTCAAACAGCGACGGGTCTATTCCACCCTGGTCCACGTATATCGGCTCGGACCACTCGCCGTGGATATCGTCCGTCCAGACGTAGAAATTCTGGTGGGTGGTGTCGTTGGTGGTCACCATGTAAAATCTGCCGTTGACGCAGCGGATAGTCGGCGCAAACACTCCACCGGAGCTGTTTATCTTGTCCAGCATGACCTGGCTCTTTCGGGTGAGCACGTAGCCTATCTGCTTCCAGTTGACGAGGTCGCCGCTTTCAAACAGCGGCACTCCGGGGAAGTACTGAAACGAGCTGCACACGAGGTAGTATTTACCGTTGCTCTCGCATACGCTGGGGTCGGGGTAAAATCCGGATACGACGGGGTTCTGATATTTCATGGGGGTAATCCTTTCTGATTTATTATATACCTATCATTGTATCACATTACGCAGCAATATGCAACAGGTTGCCGGACAAATACTAGCACAAAAAGGACAAAAACGCTCCCGTTTGATGGGGAACGTCGAGAACTTCGAAACTATCTCCTGGCCTGGCTTAGCCAAGCCCACCCTGCGCGCGTAAGGCATAAGGCGTAGCCGTTGCTTTGCGTAAGACCGCAGGTCGTCGCTTGGACACTTGCTGGGATAAAAGTGTTTTTGCCACGGCATACCTGAGCCAAAAACGGATTTTAAAAGCCCGCTTCGCGGACAAAATCGATTTTTTTCGACAGACTGGATATGCGCAATTATGTACGCCGCGTCACACGGTCATTTCTGATTTCTTCATGCTGAGAATGTGATTCTTCACGCGGGTTTCTATCTCTTCCCTGGTGAAGTAGTCAAGTATCATCGTACCGCCGAGGATATTCAGATACTTTGAAGCCTCCTGGTAGATGAGCTTGCGCTCCCTGCCGTTGGAAGCGGTATCGCGCTCCAGGTCGTTCAGCGCACTGAGAAGCCCGAGCGCAACGGGTCTGCTGCTCATGTAATTGCTCGAAAATAAGATAAGGGTCTTTCTTGAAAAATCATCTTCGAAATAGTGAGTAAGCTCGAACGGGTCTTTGCGGTCCGGGTCGTAGGTCAGCCGACCTACCCACCACAGCTTTGCCAGCGTGTTGGTTATCAGCGAACGCCGTCTGCCCTGACCGTAAAAATATCTCGACAGCACGTCCTCTTTGGTTATCTTCTTTGACGAGGAAGCCTCCCAGCGCTTGTTCACGAACTCCCACATATCGCCGTGGCACATTCCCGCCCACAGCCTCTCGTCGGAAGCCTGGGTATCCGTTATGTTCATCATGGCTGAATACAGCGTGATGACATTCTGCACGTCAGCCTTTCCCTGTTCCTTTTCGGTGCATACAAGGCTGATATCTCCGACGGTGGTCATAAATTCTCCGAAAGGCTCTTCATCGCCGAAAAATTCGTATATCCAGTCGTTGACCGGCAGGCGATATTTCTCAAGGTTGCCCTCGACGTTCGCACGCAGGGAAGCCAGTGCGTCGTATTTCAGAAAATGCAGCTTCATTGTTCGTCCTCCACGCTGTCGCCAAGCTGTGCTAGAGCAGTTATCGCCTTGTTTACCGGAAGCTCCAGCAGCTTCTGCGCCAGCTCGAATGATTCATAGGTGTCAAGCGTGGTCTGGTCCAGCTTCAGCCCCTGCGCGGAGAGCGTCCTGCGTATCGCCCTGAACCAGCGCCGCTGTTCGAAATCCTCCGTGCCGCTGCGCTTAAGCGTTTCGAACACATATATCAGCGCCGGAAGAATAAGTATCGAATGGAACACCGGCAGATACGCCGGGGAATCGGACATCACGCGGTAATTGCTGAAGCTTTCTGCGCACAGCGTGATGGCGATTTTTTCCCCGTCAAGGTCTATTTTCATGCTTTCATCTGAATCCATCGCGCTCCTGCATATCGAGAAAATGGACGGCACCTTTGCCAGCTCGTCGGTTTCCTTGATTATGTCAACGCTGCACTGACCGCCGACCGCAAGTATCCCGCCGCGCTCGATATCAAAGCTGATGTCGCTGTAGTCCGCGTTGAATGCCGGATTGGTGTATCCGCGTATGTCGTGCTTTGCGACTATGAACGCGCACACTGACACCTTTCCGTTGAGCCGGCTTTCCACGATGTGCCGCGAACAGCTTTCAGAGGAGCATCTGATTATCTCCCGGAATGCGGTGTACGGACACTCTATATGTATCACGAACTCAGTCTGCCCCTCGCTGATAAGCTGCTGCAGCGTGCTGTCCTGCAAATTCAGCGCAAAGTCAAACACGACCTCCCGCGGGCCTTTGCTGATGTTCGGCGTGAATGTAAAGCTGCTGCCGGTGTAGTCGTCGTTCGCCGAGGACAGCACCGGATAAGGGTACAGCTTAGATCTGATATCCATACAGCTTCACCTCCATCGAGCTTTGCTCCGCGTAGTCAATAGTGAAATCTACCGACAGCCGCTGACCTGCGGAAAAGCTTCCGAGAATTATTTCGTTGTCCTGGCAGGACAGCTTTTTCCCGCTGCTGGCAAGGAACGAATCCCGCACCTTAACGTCAACGGCGCTCTGCTCTCCCGAAAGCTGGAACTGTAAATATCCCCACTGTGCGCTCTTTGAAGGCGTGAATATCAGCCGGTACCGGTGCTGTCCGGGGTCTGTCATGAACAGCCTTACACGCATGATGCGCATTTCAATTTTCTTTTTGACGACAGAATCGCTAAACGGGTCCTCAACGCCGACCTGATAAATATTGGCGCCCTCGCCGTTCGTGCCTGCGCCGTCTCCGCCACCGCCGCCGAAACCGCCTCCCGGCTCGGAATCATTCCCGCCGTCGTCCATGTTCTTGCCGCCGGCGCCGCCGCTGCTTTCACCTTCGGCAATGCCTTTTCCGTCGTCAGCGGGGGAACCATCGGAATCCGCATAGTTTTCCGAGCCTTTCTGTCCTGTCTGGATATCCGATATGGCAACGTCAAAATCTTTGGTGACGCTGCTTATGGTCTCGGTTTTATCGCCGCCGTCGGATACGCCCTCGTCGTCCGGCAGGAATTCTCCCATTCCCTCTGCGTCAACCTCCTCGAGAGTGGTCTGCATTCCGTACTGCTGCACTATCTCCTTCAGCCGCCTGGACAGAGCCTGTTTATTTTTCTTCGCGGTGGAGGGTTCGCTGTGGCGCTCTGGCTCCCATGCGTCATGCTGGGGATTCTCCATCTCCCTGAAATACGCGTTTATCTTTTCGTCTTTAAGGATACATACTCCTGCGAAGAATATAGTGCCAGAAATACGATTCTGGTCGAATATCTTCATTCCGCTGCTGCGGCTCATGAGTATCTTGCGGTGCAGGTCCTTCTGAATGAGAAGATGCAGCTCTATCGTGCCCAGATCCTGAAAGCGCTCGCTTATTACTACAGCCTTGTCGGATGTCATCGCCTGATAATAGTTGAATACTTCCGGGATGACCTCGCGGTATTTTTCCACGAGCGCCGGGAGGGTCTCAGAAGATATCTCGGTATCGCCCACGCTTACCACCAGATCGTTCTGGAAAACGGATATCAGGAATTCCGAAAGCACCGACCTGATGATATCGTCCTGCCAGTTCTTCCCCTCGGAGAACGCGGCGATGAACACATCTGTGCCACTTGTCCGGCGGCGGAATTTACGATCGAGGGATATGCACTCCGGTATGGCTGCATTTTTTCTGGTTTCGCCGTAGAACCCCATGCCGGTGGTCATGCTGTCCGAGTCCAGACCGAAAATATTCTTTTGCCGGAAGGAGACCAGCCGTGCAACTCCCTGGAACGCTTTCAGCCCTTTGTTGTCCAGCGTTGAATAGAAAACGGTGCGGAAGTCCGAGCAGGCGAACGGAGCAGATTTCCCGATGCCGAAGCTGCCGCCGGACGAGCCGCCCTTCGACGAAACTCCGGAAGCCTTTACAAGATTCTGCCACGGGGAGTTATATTCCTTGTCCGAACCGGTAAGTCCGGTTGTGTTGAAGTCGCTTATGCGAAGCATGGGTATCTTATCAGATTCAGAACGTTTCAGCGCCCTGGTGAAGAAATCCACGGTTTTCTTGTTGCCCTGCTCCTTCCAGAAGCTGCGGCAGGATTTAAAAGCGTCCCTGAGAGAATCGAACTGCTTTATATCGCCGGGCGATATGTATGACAGAGAAAATTCGATCCTGACCGGCTTGCCGGGATCCAGTCTTGCGTCAAGCGAGTTCTGGCATATCTCCCTTGCGAGGGAACGGCAGGGCGAGCCCTTGAAAGTCTCTATCCCGGCTTCTCCGATACCGCTCAGCGTGCCGAAATTGTTGCCGGGAAAGTTCCAGTCGATGCTCATTATCTCAACTCCTGACATAAATGGTGTGCTTATATTTTAACACATAATATACTATATTTCAATATATTTTTGCAAAAATAGCAGGGTTATGTGTGAAAACTTCAGGCGGTCTGAGGCAATACCGCACAAAGGTTGTACGCGTATTGCCCTAGGAATGGGAAAAGCCCGAAAACAAAAGTAAACTCGCTCAGAAAGACATAGAAGCAGACTGTACGGCTCTACCCCAAATCTGTGTAAACTACAAACGTGCATTAAGTGAAATCAGTAAGCTCAGGGAACATTTTGATGAGTCCAGAGCTTATTCGTAGTAACACAAATCAATTGAGTTGTCAATAGGAGTTGAAATTTCATGGTTCCTCTTTTCCGGCATTTCGGTCATCTTAATTATCTCATATTCCACCTGCAGATCTGATTTCTCTAAAGCTGGCATAACAAAAATCCTCCCCGAAAATCGGAGAGGATTTAAAAAGTTCTCTGATAAAGACCAATTTGATAACCCGATTGCCACAAACCGCTTCGCAAAGCTGTTTGTAATGACTTTGATTATCTCTTGGAGAACTGAGGAGCGCGACGTGCAGCCTTGAGACCGTACTTCTTTCTTTCCTTCATTCTCGGGTCACGAGTGAGGAAGCCTGCCTTCTTGAGGACGGGGCGCAGCTCATCGGAGTACTGGAGGAGAGCTCTGGACAGACCGTGACGGATAGCGCCTGCCTGACCGGTAACACCACCGCCAGCAACGGTAGCAACGATGTCGAACTTCTCGATAGTATCGGTGAGAGTCAGGGGCTGACGAACGATCAGCTTGAGGGTCTCCAGACCGAAATAATCATCAATGGAACGGCCGTTTACAGTGATAGTGCCGCTTCCGGGATATACTCTAACTCTTGCGACAGAGTGCTTTCTTCTGCCGGTGCCATAGTAATAAGGCTTAGAATCGTACATTGTTCAGGCCCTCCTTATATTTTGTATTCAACGGGCTTCTGAGCCGCATTGTTGTGCTCTGCACCTGCGTAGCAGCGCAGTCTGGTGAGAGCCTTTCTGCCGAGAGTGGTGTTGGGCAGCATGCCGTTAACAGCGATGGTCATTGCCTTCTCGGGGTTCTCCTTCATCAGCTTGTCGTAGCTGACTTCCTTCAGGTGGCCGATCCAGCCGGTGTGCCATCTGTAGACTTTCTTCTCCAGCTTCTTGCCGGTGAGGACTGCCTTGGAGCAGTTGATGATGATTACATGATCGCCGCAATCGCAGTGGGGAGCGAATGTCGGCTTGTGCTTGCCTCTCAGCAGGTGAGCGGCGGTAGCAGCTACACGGCCCAGGGGCTTGTCAGCTGCGTCGAGAATATACCAGCTGCGCTCAACTTCGGCAGCCTTAGGCATATAAGTTGACATATTTGTTTCCTCCTATTAAAGTATCCGGCATTTCAGATACAAATGCCTCTATGCAACATTTGATATTATACTCGTTTTTTTTTATTTTGTCAAGGCTTTTTCGGAATATATTTTAAATATACTATGATTTCTCACATTTTCTCTGCAAATCTCTCTGCTATTCTCGCTTTCTCTGGTTTCGTTTCATTTTTTGCTAGAGCAATGATTTGATGAGAATTAATGCGAAATCATCAGAAACATAGAGAATTCAGGCAATATAGTAAAAATAACAAAAGCGCCGCTGTGGGCGCCATTAATTCATCTGTTGATATCGGGGCAGTCCGTTCTGCCAAAGAGGTAATCCAGAGATACATCGAAATAGTCCGCAATCGCGAGCAGCGTTTTGTAGTCGGCTTCGCGGGCGCCGCTTTCGTAACGGCTGATGGAATTCTGGTTCAGGTCGAGTTCGATGGCAAGCCGTACCTGGGAAATTCCACGGCTCTCGCGCAATTCTTTCAGTCGAAACATTACCATCACCTCTTGACAAGAGTATACCATAGTGGTATAATAAAAATATCCCATTTTGGTATATTGCATACCAAATGGAGAAATTTTTTTTAAAGGTAGGTATTGTTTATGAAAGTGTTCAAGAGGTTAGCTGCGGTGATTTCCGCAGTGGTTATCGCGGTTTCGGCTACGGCTTCCATGGCTGTTACTGCGGGTGCGGACAGTATTGCGGATACTGCTAAGGCTATTTCAAGCGGGAAATCGGTGACGACAACATTGAAACTTGGCAAACCAGGCGATTACAAAATATCAGTGACTAACAGCGGAAAACTTGTTATAAACCTTGATGCGAATATGAATTCAATGTTAGTCTATCTATATGATTCTGATGGGCAATGGCAAGACAGCACGGATATTAAGGAGACGTCGGGAAGTATATTTCAAAGTAACGAAATATGTACTAGGTGTTATTGGAATAGTACAATTGAGAAATGCAAAGGTTCAATTACATATCTAGTAACTAAGGGTACATATTATCTGCGCTTTAAAAATACATCAAACTCTTTAGATGAAAATGGTTCTGGCAAACTCACCTTCACCGCAACCTACCCCAGCACGACCAGCAAAGCCAAGTTCAACTATCTCACGCTTAACCTGAGCCGGGGATACGCAATTTCGCTGGGCGCTGATACGACCGGAAGCGCAGAAGTTACCTGGAAAAGTTCCAAACCGTCTGTAGCGACTGTAAGTTCCACCGGAAAGGTAACAGCGAAATCCACCGGCACAACGATAATCTCCGCGAAATGCGGCAAGACCACCAAGAAGATCAAGATAATAGTTACCTGAAAATAAGAAACGCCCCTGCAAACTGCGGGGGCATAACTATATTAAAAAGACCGCCCGAATACGAGCGGTCTTTTGCATTCTCACAGCTGGTGGATCCACCAGAGAATTTTCCCGGTTCCGGCTCTGCCGGAGTTCAAACCTCACTCCGGGGTTTGAAAGGGGAAGTTTGCATATTTGATCGACGTTGTTCCGGCAATCAAATAAAGGCGTAGTTGGATTTGCCGTTCTTCTTAACGGAATACATCGCGTCGTCTGCCTTACCGATGATGTACTCAACGCGGGTGTTGTAGTCGTCCTTGATAACGGAAATACCGATGGAAACGCTCACGGTGAGGTGTTCGCCGTCGCATTCAAAGCCCTCGTCGAGCTTTGTGATGATATCCTGTGCAACGCGGGTCGGGTCGTTTATCTCAGCATTGCGGACGCAAGCTATGAACTCGTCGCCGCCGTAACGTCCCGCAAAGCCGAACTCGTTGACAACGCCCTTGATGGTGCGTGCAACGAACTTAAGCACCTGGTCGCCGGTCGCGTGGCTGTACTGGTCGTTGTAGTGCTTGAAGTCATCAACGTCGATGAACAGAACCGCCATTTCGCTCTTACGCGCTTCGGACAGCGTGATCTCGTTGTCGATCTGGCTCTCGATGGTCTCACGGTTGTAGAGCTCGGTGAGTGCGTCGAAGCTTGCGCGTGCAGTCAGCTGCTGCTCGCTCTTCTTAGCGCGGTCGATATCCAGCATGACGCCGACTATCTTCTGCGGATTGCCTTCCTTGTCGCGCAGGGTCGCGGTTCTTATCAGCACCCAGATGTAGTCGCCGTAGATGTTCTTCATACGGTACTCGTTGTGCTTGAACTCCTCGCCGTGGCTGAGCTTTTCAAGGTCTGCCTTGTAGCGCTCTGCGTCGTCCTCGTGCAGCTTTGCCTTGAGCAGGAAGCTGTCGCCGAAGTGGTCGGACGGTGCACGATAGCTGAACTTCTTGTTGAAGTTGTTGGTGAAGAATACTTCGTTAGTCTTGAAGTTCCACTCGAAAATGATGTTGTCGGACATCTCCGTGATGGTACGGTATCTGTCCTCGCTGACAACTATCTCGTCAAGCAGGTTGTTGAATGCACGGGACATCTGTCCGTACTCATTGTTGCTTACTGCGGTAGGGATACGCGCTTCGTGGTCGCCGCGGCGTACCTTTTCAAGGGTTTCCTCGATGACCTTGAGCGGCTTTGTGACGAGGATAGAAACAACGATAGCGCCCACAATGACAACAAGGGAAACCAGCACAACTACAACTACAAGTCCGTTTGTAGCGGAAGCAGAGAAGAAGTTCGCGCTGGAGTTGACAGGGCACGCTGCGATCGCGATAAGGCCGTTTTCACCGCCGACCCTGCAGGCTGCGGCATACCATGTTTCGTTGCTTCTGGTGGGGGTGTATTCCACGATCTGGGAAACCGAATTGTCAGCAAGCCCGTCGATAAGCGGCTGGAATACGTCCTTGGGATATTCGTTGTATAGGTTGATCTTGAAGTTCTCAACAATAGAATAGTTGTGGTTTTCAGAGGAGTCTGCGATGATAACGGAGCCGTTGTAGAACGTGCTTCCTCCGGAAGCCTTGTACATGTAGCCCTTTTCGCTGCCTGTGCTGCCAAGCTTGAAGTTTATCAGCATGGTATTTGTGCCGACGGTTTTTCTCATGAACATCGTCGCGTTCTTTCCGCCTCCGGTCGCCTCAGGGTTGGCGATATCGTTGAAGAACAGCGCTCCGACAGGGTAGTTGAAATATGCGTCGAAGTTGTCTATGCGCGTATTTGCCTTGCCTGAGCTCCCGCAGAACACGTTTCCGTCGGCGTCCACCAGCAGCACGGAGTCTATCGTGTCGTTGCTGGAAGCCACCATTGAAAGGTAGTTGCCTGCCGCGTCAGATGTCTTTCCCGTGGACATGGCAGTCTGTATTTCGTCGTATGCGAGAATAGTATCGGCCTGCTTTGTGGCGGTGTCAATGTAGGTCTGGAGCGTGTTGCGCTCGTTATCTGCCATTTCGAGTATGGTCGTGCGGAATTCCTCATCGCCGTTTTTAGACACCATGGTGTTGGTGAATGCCGCATAAATGACCATCGGGACGATAGCAAATGCCATTGCGCTTGCCATCAGCATGGTTCTGATCTTCATATATACTCCCCGTTTCCATTCTGCGTGTGCAGAGTTATTTACATAATACCTAATACCGCTGGCACGGTAAAAGCAAAGTTATTTATTATCAGTATAACACAAAAAAAGATTTCTGTAAACACATCAACAATAATAATTTCTCTAAATACCACATTTTTATTAATCTTGCACAAATCATTGAAAAACGATTTGTTCACAATATGGAGAGGAAAAAAACCTATTGCTTAAAAAGCAAATATGTGGTATAATCTAAATTAATAATGTACATCGCACCTGGGGAGGTTTACAGATGGGAAATATATTAAAAGCCTACCGTTACCGTATCGTTGACAACAGCGCGTTTGAAATGCCGCTTCCGCTTAAATTCACCATATGGAAGGCTGACGCGCCTGTTGCTGAATACCTCGTTTCGGAGGATGAACAGGTCACATATAAAATTCTCACGAGATATAAGGAACTGATGATAACCACTATCCATCGTCCGCTTGATATCTCTGACATATACTATCTTTTCTCCTGCCGCGTGTTCCAGGACCGCACGCCGTTTACGCTCCCTATTCTTGAGCGCATGGGGCTGGAGAAGTACAATGTATACAATATATTGTGTCACACCCACGGCGTTTCACCGTATGACGATTACTGGATAAGCTTTGACGGGGAAACTATCGATTTTGACGCCGCCGTTGAAGAATTCGACAAATACCTCATCGGTCCGGAAGTTCAGCCGGTGCCCGTGGTTTCTTACCCCAACGGCGCAGCGGTGGAAGTTCCTGCGGCTGGGAAGGTGTCTTCCGCAGACGTTGGGAAGATACTTGACCAGCACAAGGTGAATGTCGCAGACATCGTGAAGGAAACTTCCAAGCCTGTTTCCATTGTGCCTGACAGTTCCTACGAGCCGCAGCACGAGCTAGAGAACAACAAGATGTCCGAAGACGAGATAGAAGCGCTGCTGCGTTCCTGCGGCATAAACGAGGATGAACAGCCCGCAGAGGAGAATGCAAAGGTTCCCGATGTCGATCCGTCAAGCCGTTCAGAAACCGAGCCGTCAGGCGGCACTATGTCCCAGGAGGACATAGAAAAGCTGCTTGCCACGAATTCCGCACCCGCAGAGCCGGAACCCGAGCCTGCGCCTGCAACTGAGCCTGCGCCCTCCGGCGGCACTATGTCCCAGGAGG
>ERZ779865.1164-NODE-1164-length-20095-cov-10.590419_pt1 | contig 20095 bp, 11 predicted proteins | sample MGYA00433088_ERZ779865 | MGnify/ENA primary metagenome ERZ779865 (study PRJEB29588, sample SAMEA2151703) | human gut metagenome | biome: human gut; feature: human-associated habitat; material: faeces | place: Denmark | collected 2008/2010 ... | reverse complement strand
TGTGGGGAGTTATCAATCTTCTCGAAGGATATGGAAACGATAATCCCGGTGCAAAATCACAGGGCATCAAGCAGCTTATGAGTGGCGGTGGCATCATCATTGTGGCACAGACGGTAATTCCACAGCTTACCACTCTGTTCTCATAATTCATGGGCGGGATTATTGATAAGATTACTGAATTCATAAAGGAACTGTTGCAGGGATGGGTGCTGACCAATTTTGAAACCATGTTTACCGATGTCAATGACAAGGTAGGCACGATTGCAGGGGAGGTCAGCAAAACTCCCAGCACATGGAACTCCGGCATTTTTGATATGATAAAAACATTGTCCGACAACGTGATGATTCCCATAGCGGGAATGATCATCAGCTTTGTACTCGTCTATGAGCTTATTTCCATGGTCATTGATAAAAACAACCTGCATGACTTCAATACAGCCATTTTTATCCGCTTTTTTATGAAAGCGTGTATTGCAGTCATGCTTCTTAGCAAGACTTTTGACATTGTAATGGCAGTATTTGATGTGGGAAGCCATATCGTAAATTCTGCCGCTGCAGCAATCAGCGGAGAAACCAGTATTGATGTTTCAAGCACTTTGCAGACAATGTTCAATGAGCAGTTTTCGGAAATGAGCATAGGTGAGCTGTTGGGACTTGGAATGGAGACCATGATCGTCAGTTTATGTATGAAAATCATGTCAGTCCTTATCACCGTCATTCTTTATGGGCGAATGATTGAAATATATCTTTATGTATCAGTAGCACCCGTTCCCTGTGCAACCGTAACCAACCGGGAATGGGGAACGATAGGAACGAATTATTTTAAGGGACTTTGCGCCCTTGCATTTCAGGGATTTTTTATGATGGTGTGTGTAGCTATCTATGCGGTGCTTGTTGCTGGTGTGGCAGTATCCGACAACCTGCATACGGCACTCTGGTCGGTGGCAGCATATACCGTTATTTTATGCTTTTCACTTTTTAAGACTGGTTCATTATCGAAATCTATCTGGAATGCACACTAAGGGAGGAACGATATGGCAATATCCGTGCAGGTGCCAAAGGATTTGTCCGGTATCAAGACAAAAGTGGCACTGAACTTGACAAAGAGACAGATTATCTGTTTCAGCGGTGCGGCAGTAGCCGGGATACCCTTGTATTTTTTAACCAAGGGACTGATCGGAACATCAGCCGCATCACTTCTTATGATGGGAGCAATGCTTCCGTTCTTCTTTTTTGCAATGTATGAGAAAAATGGGTTTCCGGCGGAGAAGATTTTATATTTTATGCTCCGGCAGAAGATACTCACACCGGGAATCAGACCATACCGGTCGGAAAACCTCTACAAGCAGTTGGAAGAAAAAGAAAAATTACGAAGGGAGGTTCGTTATCTTGAAGAAAAAGCAAAAGGCAGAACAGGAACGACACCCAAAAGGTAAAGCTGTAAACAAAAGCAGAAATAACAGCGGTGGCGGTCTTACCTTTTCAGAAAAGAAGCGTCTTATACAGTTGAAGCGCATTTTATCGGGAAAGAGCAATGAGAAAGAAAAGCCGACTACTGCACAAAAGACGATCACTTTTGAAAAGATGTTCCGGGACGGTATCTGTCAGGTCAGCCACCGTTATTATACAAAGATGGTGGAATTTTTTGATATAAACTATTCGCTACTGGAAGTGGACGAGCAGGCGGATATACTGGCACAGTACAGTAAGCTTATAAATTATTTTGATCCGTCTGTGAGGTTTGAACTGGTGCTTTTCAACAGGCAGGTCAACGAACAGATGCTTACAGAACAGTTTGACATTCCGTGGCAGGAGGATGATTTTAACGATATTCGTGAAGAATATACGGAAATGTTAAAGAAGCAGGCGGCAAAGGGAAACAATGGTATTATCAAATCAAAATATCTGATTTTTGGTGTAGAAAGCAACGGCTACAAGGAAGCCAAGAGCCACCTTAACAACATTGAAAAAGATGTCATACGAAACTTAAACAACATAGGAACCCTTGCGAGGGGACTGGACGGAAAGGAAAGACTGCGCATCCTGCATGAATATTTTAACCAGGATACCATGGAGCCTTTCCGCTTTTCGTTTAAGGATCTGGCAGAATCCGGCAAGTCGGTCAAGGACTATATTGCACCGCCGGGATTTGATTTCCGCTATCCGAACCGCTTCAAGTCGGGAAATATGTATGGCTGTGTGTCCTATCTGGATATTATCGCACCGAAGTTTACGGACGAGCTGATCAAGCAGCTTCTTGATATTGATGCCAACCTTACGATTTCCATGCACATGCAGACGGAAGATCCGGTAAAGGCAATCAAGAAGTTAAAAGCGGTCATTTCCAATATCCAGAAAATGAAGATTGAGGAGCAGAAAAAGGCAGTCCGAAGCGGTTACGATATGGATATTCTTCCAACGGACATCGTGACTTATGAAAAGGACACGCTGGAATTTCTCGATGACCTGAATACGAGCAACCAGAAGATGATTAACATGACATTCCTTATTACCTGTTATGGCAGAACCAAGCGGGAACTGGAGAGTTTAATGCAGAGGGTGTCCGGTATCATTCAGCAGGCAAACTGTGACCTCAGATGTTTACAGTATTTACAGGAACAGGGACTTATGGCATCCGCACCGATTGGATGCAATGAGACAGGCATTGAGCGTACTCTTTCCACAAAAAGCACCGCAATCTTAGTACCATTCTGCACACAGGAGTTATTTATGCCTGCACCGGCAATCTATTACGGATTAAATGCACTTAGCAATAACATGATTATGGCAGACAGAAAAAGGCTCCGTACACCGAACGGAGTTATCTTAGGTACTCCCGGAAGTGGTAAGAGTTTCAGTGCAAAGCGTGAGATTTTAAGCTGTTTTCTTATCACAAAGGACGATATTATCATCTGCGATCCGGAAGGCGAGTATTTTGCGTTGGTGGCGGCACTACATGGACAGGTGGTAAAACTTGCTACCAATTCCAAAGACTATCTGAACCCTATGGATATTCAGTTGAGCCATAAGGGGGATAAGGAAGCATTAAAACTGAAATCGGATTTTATCATAACATTATGTGACCTGATCGCAGGTGGCAAGGACGGTCTGGAGAACGATGAGAAAGGTATCATCGACGAGTGTATCCGTCATATTTATGACAAGTATTTTGAAAATCCGGTGCCGGAGAATATGCCGCTGTTGGAGGATTTATATGATGCCCTGTTAGCACACAAAAATCCAAAGGCAGAGCGTATCGCAAACAGCCTTGTGCTGTATGTGCATGGTTCACAGAATTACTTCAACCACCATACCAACGTAGACAGCGGCAACCGTATCATGTGCTTTGACATCAGAGACTTGGGAAATCAGTTGAAAGAGCTGGGTATGTTAATCGTGCAGGATGCGGTTTGGAACAGGGTATCGCAGAACAGGGAGCGAAAGATTGCTACCCGTTATTACTGTGATGAGTTCCACCTTCTTCTGAAGGAGAAGCAGACAGCTATTTATTCCGTGGAAATCTGGAAGCGTTTCAGAAAATGGGGCGGTATTCCGACAGGTTTGACGCAGAACGTGGGCGATTTTCTTCGTTCTGAGGAGATTGAAGGTATTTTGGGTAACAGCGATTTTGTGTATCTGTTAAACCAGAATGCCAAAGATCAGGCAATCTTAGCAGATAAGCTGGGACTTTCGGATAAACAGCTTTCCTATGTTACCAATTCCGAGCCGGGAAGTGGTCTGATACTGTTTGATAACGTGGTAATTCCATTCATGGATAAATATCCGACAGACACCAAGACCTACAGAATTATGAATACCAAGCCGGAGGAATCGGTGCAGAAGGAGGACGCAGTATAAAATGGCAGAAAAAAGACAGAAGAAGCAGGTGGCAAAGGCATTTGAAAAAGAGACATTTTCCAAGGATAAGGAAGTGACTGGAGCAAAACACACAGAACACAGGCAGGATAACACCTTTTCAGCGGAAAATCAGTATAGTGCCAGTGAGAAGCCTGTGAGCAATCTGCCACGGGATGCGAACCATGGCAGTCATAGAAGAAATGCAACTTCTGGTCACAGCGTCCAGAAGTCGGAAGCCGAAGCGGAAAAGGCATTCTTAAAGGAAAACAGCTTCATGCAGGACGAGCAGACTGATTATGAGACTTCTTCTGACAGCACGATAGAAAACAAGGTTCATGTCAGGGATACCTTCCAACGGTCTGAGGAAAAAGGAAAATATCACAAAAGGCGTGTGCAGAGAGAACACGCACACAGAGAACGTGCAAAGTCAGAAAATACAAAGCAGTCCGATTATGGAGATTTCCAGACAAAGGATGCCACATTTTCGCAGGGGCAGACGGAAGAATTTACCGACAGAAAAGTACAGAAGGCTTTTGATAAGTCAGAAAAGAACCGCCGGAAGTTACAGAAGGCAAAGGACAAGATGCCAAAAAAGCGGCAGTATGAGATGAAGCGTGTCTTTGATGAACAGACCGGAAAAGCAAAATATGTTGTGGTTCCGGTGGATGTGGAGAAGCCATTTAAGCCGGACGGACTGGGAAAGACAGCAGTTCATAAGCTCCAAACCGAAAATATGTATTTTGTGCATCGCAAGATTGCTGAGACAGAAAAGGATAATTCTGCTGTGGAGGGCGCACACAAGACGGAACAGCGTGCCGAGGATATTTACCACTATATGAAGTATCACCGCAAGAGCAAGGCACAGAGAAAGCGTGACCGCCTAGAGCGATTGCAGAAAAAGCAGGTCACAGCAGATATGAAGCTGGAGTATGAAAAATTTATCAGCGAAAATCCGCACTTAAAGGGCAACAGCCCGAAAAAGCAGTTACAAAGGCAACTACAGAAACAGCGCATCAAGCGTGAGTATGCCAAGGCAAGGCGGGCAGGAGCAGAAGCCAAGACTGCAAAGGAAACATTTACAAAGACAGCCAATGCCGCAACCGGGATTGCAAAGAAGTTACAGGAGATTGTCACGAAAAATAGAACACTCATTATTACAGTCGGTATTTTTGCACTTCTGATAATTATGATTATGTCGGCATTATCAAGCTGCGGTTCTATGTTTACCGGAACTGTAACAACAACGATGGCAAGCACTTATCTGAGCCTTCCGGCAGAGATTGATGCGGCAGATTTATCTTTTACAGAAAAGGAAATGGAACTGCAAAATAAGATTGACCGGATTGAAACTGATTATCCGGGATATGATGAATACGATTATAACCTTGGTGCAATCTGGCATGATCCGTACACACTGATCAGTTATCTTTCCGCAGTCCATACGGAATTTACTGCCGCAGGAATAGAGAGTGAGATTCAGGAATTATTTGATGCCATGTATTCACTCACTACCGAGGAAGTAGAGGAAACACGGACAAGGACAGTCACAAAGACCGGAACCAGAATAGTAACAAATCCGGACGGGACTACCCATACCGAAGAATATGAGTACGAGGAGGAAGAAGAATATACCGTAACAATTCTTCGTGTCACACTTACGGTCACACCACTTGAGAGCATTGTTGCCGGACTTATGGACTGCGAGCAGACGGAAATTTTTGGAGCTTATACGGAGACAAAGGGTGGCTTACAGGTCTTTGCTTCTCCGGTTGATTATTACTGGTATTACTATATCAGCAGTTATTATGGCTACCGGAAAAATCCAAACACCGGAGCCGAGGAGCTTCACAGGGGTGTGGATATAGCGGTGCCGACAGGAACGTTTGTATATGCGGCACATGATGGAACGGTTACGGAAGCGGCTTACGATTCATACTATGGGAATTATGTGGTGATTACGGACAGTAAGGGATATACCACAAAATATGCCCACATGGACAGCTTAAATGTGTCCGCAGGGCAGAGTGTAAAAAAAGGTGACAATATAGGCAAAAGCGGAAATACAGGAAGTAGTACCGGAAGCCACCTTCATATCGAATGTTTGTATAACGGGGAGTATTATAACCCGTTATTTTATTTTGAGGCAGGAGAGCAGACCATTTATGGGGAAACACCGGGCGGCACCGGAGGAGGAACCGGCAATGTGATACCACCGGAGTCCTATGACGATGCAACGGTGCAGACGCTTATGCGTGAAGCAAACAGGTATCTGGGAATGCCATATACTTTTGGCGGCACAGCTCCGGCTAGTTTTGACTGTTCCGGTTTTGTATGCTGGATATTTTCAAACAGTGGCGTACATAACCTGCCAAGAACCACAGCACAGGGCATTTATGACCAGTGTACTCCGGTATCAGCGGCAGATGCAAAGGCAGGGGACATTATCTTTTTTACCGGAACCTATAATGCAGGACGTCCGGTTACACACGTTGGTATCTACTGTGGAAACGGTACGATGGTGCATTGCGGTGATCCAATTCAGTACACATCAATCAATACTTCTTACTGGCAGAGCCATTTCTATGGTTTTGGAAGATTAAATTAGCGAAGGGAGGAATTATTTTTGTCAGTAGAACGAATCAATTCACAGCTTAAAAAGGTCAGAGAGCAGATAGCACAGCTACAGGCAAAGGAAAAAGACCTTGCAGAACAGAAACAGATGGCGGAGGATGCCGAAGCCATGAAAATCATTCGGAAATACAAAATCTCATCTGAGCGTTTGCAGATGTTAAATAGGCTCAGTGAGGATGAAGTCAGAAATTTATTACAGAAACGGGAAGAGGAAAAGGAGGATTCGACCAATGAAAAAGAAGAAGTCATCCGTTAAGGCACTAATGTCTTTAGTATTGTCGGCAATACTTTTTTGTATGCCGATTGGGGCATTTTTTGCCAACAGGACAAACACGATAGAGGTTCATGCGGAGGATACCGCAGAACAGAAAACAGAGAGTGCGGCAGAGGAAGGCAGTGCAGAAAGTACAGCGTCCGGCAATGATAACAAGGACAGTTCCGGTAGTGGAGAAAATCACACAGAGCAGTCCACAGAGAATACAACGGAAAATTCCACAGAAGGCACAACCGAGGAAACACAGCCTTCCGCAAAATGCACCTGCAAGGAAAAATGCAGTCAGTATGCGGTGGATGAGGATTGTGAGGTGTGTGCAAAGGATTATAAGGAATGTGCTTATATCAATCCGAGCGTAAAAATCACAATCAATACACCTTCTGGGTGGCATAACGATACCACGAAAGTAACAGTCAAGGTGGAGGATACTATTGTATCTGGCAATTTTACCATTCAGACAGTAAAGGCAAAAGTCGGACAGAATGGAAGCTGGACAGATATTACCGAGGATATGTACATAGAGATTTCCGAGAACAGCACCATTTATGTGCAGGTCACAGACCAGAAGGGCAAGACCTATGAGAAAAACCGCTACATCAAGTGCTTTGATTTTACCAAGCCTACCTTAAATGCGGCAGTCAGCGACGGTCTTTTGAGCATTCAGGCACATGATACGGATTCTGGTATCAAGGCAATCTATGTCAATGGATATGAATTTACCGACCATACGAATGGAGCTTTGAATATCCGTCTGCAACAGTTTGATGCAGGGTATCAGTATTTTACGATTTCTGCCATGGATAACGCAGGAAATACCTCTGAAATTTATAAAACAGCCAATCCATATTATACAGATCCGGAGAATAAGAACAGCAATGAAAAAGATCCGGCACAGCAGCTCCCCGTGGATGCGTCGGCAACCAAACCTAGCTCTGCAACCGCACAGGTCACAGAACATACAAAAACGGATGTGAATGGAAATACAGTTTCCCAGACAGGCAGTGTAACAACTTCAAGCAGTTCCGCAACAGCAAAGCAATCTCCAAGTACGGGAGATACTTCTAAGGATGCAGACCAGAGCAGTGACAGCCAGACCACAGAAAAAGGCAAGGAATTTTACAAAATCCAGACTGCATCAGAAAAGGTATTTTATCTTGTGATTGATCGTGATGGGGAAGATGAAAAGGTGTATTTCCTTACAGAAGTCAGTGAAAACGACCTGCTGAATACCACAACGGATAACAGCGAGACACTTCCGAAAAACTCTGCGGCTTTGGAATCTGCAATCCCTACCAAAGACAGCGCATTATCAAACAATAATGCTGATACCACAGGAGAGAAAACACAGGGAACAGAAAGTGTTGAGGACAGCACCGAAGATAGCACGGAGGATACAAGTGAGCCGAAAGAGGATACCGCAAAAGCAGATGGTTCCGGCTTTACATATATTTTAATGGGAATTGCTGCGGTAGCTGTGATCGGCGTGGTATATGTTGTGAAGTCCAAGAAGAAAAAGGAAAACTTTATTGATGAGGATGAAGATGAGGACGAACTTGACGATGACTATGATTATGAGGACGAGGACGAAGCCGAGCAGGATTCCAACGAAGCTTTCCTAAATGGTGGAGATGATACTGTGAGCGATGCAGAATCAGAGGACAATACGGAATATGACAATGAAGATAACAACAACAATAATGATGAAGAAAATGGGGAGGAATAGAGATGGAGCTTATTATTGCAGAAAAGCCGAGTGTGGCACAGAGCATTGCGGCAGTTCTTGGTGCCACACAGCGTAAGGACGGATATTTGGAAGGCAATGAGTATCTGGTATCATGGTGTGTGGGACATCTGGTAGAACTGGCACAGCCGGAAAGCTATGAGGAAGCATGGAAGAAATGGAGCTATGAGAGCCTTCCGATCATTCCGCAGGAATGGCAGCATGAAGTGAAAAGTGATACAAAAGCACAGTATCAGATTTTGAAAAAGCTCATGCATGATGACAGGGTAGATGCCGTTGTATGTGCTACTGATGCCGGAAGGGAGGGTGAGCTGATCTTCCGCCTGACCTACAACATGGCAGGATGCAGAAAACCGATGAAGCGTTTATGGATTTCTTCTATGGAGGAGAGTGCTATCCGTGACGGCTTCCATAATCTTCGCCCAGGCAGCGACTATGATAACTTGTATCATTCAGCATTATGCAGGCAGGAAGCAGACTGGCTTGTGGGTATCAATGGAACAAGACTTTTTACGGTATTATATGGCGGTAAGGCATTGAAGGTTGGCAGAGTGCAGACACCGACACTTGCCATGCTGGTGGATCGTGAAAGTAAAATCATGAATTTCAAGAAAGAAGCCTATTATATGGCTCACATCATGGGAAATGGTCTGGATGCAGTATCAGAGCATATCAGTGATAAAACGGAAGCAGAGAGGATTGCAGGAGCCTGTGAAAACGGACAGGCTCTTGTCACTTCCGTGGTAAAGGAAGAAAAGTGGGTAGCACCACCGAAGCTCTATGATCTTACCACACTCCAGAGGGATGCAAACCGTCTGTTTGGTTTTACTGCCAAGCAGACATTGGAATATACCCAGAGCCTTTATGAAAAGAAACTTGTCACTTATCCGAGAACGGACAGCCAGTATCTTTCCGATGACATGGATGGCACAGCAAGAAATGTGATTGAAGCAATTTTCAATTCCCTGTTATTTGAGCAGGATATCATGTTCAATCCAGATATAAAGAGGATTTTGAACAGCAAGAAAGTGACGGACCACCACGCAATCATTCCTACCATGGAGATCATCAAGCAGGACTTAATGGCAATCCCGGAGAGCGAAATGAAGATACTTTCCCTTTGTGCAAACCGTCTGCTGTGTGCGACCGGGGAGAAGCACATTTATAATTCCACAAAGGCAGTGATTACCTGCAACAATACTGTATTTAAGGTATCCGGCAAGGAAGTGTGGAAAAATGGATGGAAGGAATTTGAGGATTTCTTCAAAAATTCCTATAAAACCGCAGAGGATAAATCGGATGCAGAGGAAGAAAAGAAGCTGCCGGAGCTTCGTGAGGGCATGATGATTGCAGTGGAGCAGACAAGAGTTTCCGAGCATTTCACACAGCCGCCAAAACATTACACTGAGGACAGCCTGCTGTCCGCCATGGAGCGAGCCGGAGCAGAGGATATGGGCGATGAAGTGGAGAGAAAAGGACTTGGCACACCTGCCACCAGAGCTGACATTATTGAAAAACTGGTAAAAGACGGATTCGTAAAGCGTGAGAAAAAGCAGATGATTCCGACAGAGGACGGAATGAAGCTGATCACGATACTTCCGGATGTAGTAAAATCTCCGAAACTGACTGCTGACTGGGAAAATGAGCTTACACTTGTATCCAAAGGAGAAGTTGCTGCAGAGCAGTTTATGTCTGGTATTGAAGCAATGGTAACTGATCTTGTAAAGACCTATCACAGCGTTAGTGATGAGCAGAAAGCCATGTTTGGCACAGGCAAGAGTGGACAGGAAGTGCTAGGCAAATGCCCGAAGTGTGGTGCTGATGTAGTCAAGGGAAAATTCGGAGCGTATTGTACCGGGAAATGTGGTATGAATGTTGGTAAGGCACTGGGAGTTACACTTTCAGATGCACAGGTCAAGAGCCTGCTTCAAGGGAAGAAGATACTTGTAAAAGGTTTGAAGGGCAAGAAAGGCAGCTATGATGCTTATTTGATTCCAGAGAGTATAGAGGAGTTTTCCTACACGAAGGACGGTAAAGAAATCAAGGGATTCCAGTATAAATTTAAGATGGAATTTCCACCGACGAAGGGAAAGCAGGGGTAGGAAAGAGGTTATTGCTATGGTATAATTTATAAAGCAATGTATAGATGAAAAATTGTATAGGAGTGATTTGATGAAAGCGCATAAAGTACCGGCGACATACTATGCTTCATGGAAGATTCCGGGAACGAAACATAGTTTTTACGTCTTTTATAAAGATAAATTGTATAGTGAAGGACAAAGCAAGAGTTACAAGGACGTTGACAAGATAACTCAGGAACATTCATTTTTCATGGAAGAAAATTTTTACTATTTAGATATTGAAAATATGCCAGGGTTGGCATATAAGCTTCAAAATGAAATTGAAGAATTTTTATCTAATAGTCCATATAGTATTAAGTGCGAGGATACTTATGCTGAAGATAGTGCCCCTAATTATCCAGTTATTGAAATAAAAGATTATAGCAAATTTATGTATTGTCGTGAACGCATGGATTCATGGATAATTAAGGATTCTGATGGAAACAATGTTACAGTTGATGCTTTCAAAAATGATTTAGGTACATATTTGTTTGGTAAAGTAGGAAAAATTATTGAAGAAAACTACTTTGCAAATGAATTAGAACCTAAGTGGAATGTAATAAAGTCGGAAATTGAAATTCAAAGAAATTCGGGTGATGATTTTGCTTTAGTACATCAAGATGATATGTTAGAGTTTTTTATTGTCCAATATCTTAGGCTAGAGGGGGTTATAGAAGAATATATTAAGCCGACGCTGGGGATTTTTAGGGATGTGTTTTCATCTATGGGATATGAAGATTCTGAATTAGATAAAATGAAAAATGAGGGACTATTAGCACCTGAATCGTATTTTTATGGGGCATTGTTAGATGCTGCACGAGGTGACAAAAAAAGACTCCAGAAGCATATGGATTCAATTAAACAAAATTATGTTATTGATTTATTAAAGGCTGAAGAGGGAACTTCATTTATAACATCTACAAAACCATGTGTAGTAATGAGAATGGAAGGAACATTTAAAGCTGAAATGATTTTCCCGGTAACTCCGCAATATTGTATTAGATTTATAGGAAATAAGTTGGCAGGAAATAGAAGTGGAAAATTTTATGAAATTACATCAAGTGATGTGAAGGTTATAAATCGGAAGATTATCTCAGAATCGAGAAATATTGTTATGAGTGAATCAAAAATAATATCGGACAGAATATGATAGTTATCTGTAATGAATAAAATTTAACAACACAGCGTCAGAGCGTATGGGAAAACCTGTACGCTCTTTTTTTTATCAAAAATGGAGGAAAATCACATGGAAGAAACAAATGTAACAATGACAGCAGAGGAAATGCAGGGCGAACCTGCAGCAAAGGAAAATGAGACAAAGGCGGAGAAGTTTATCCGTATTGGCGAGTACCGCATGAATAAGGCGGTTGATGCCATTGGCAGGCTGGAGAATCTTGCAAATCGAGGTTCCTACGAGTATACACAGGAACAGGTGGACGCTATGTTTCAGGCATTAGAGGGGAGGGTTGCGGAAATTAAGGCAAGGTTTACGCCTAAGAAAACGGCTGAGAGTAAGACTTTCAGCTTTGGTACAACAGAATAGGAATGTAACGGGAAATAAAGGAAAGGCAGTCATGTAGTGTATGTGGCTGCCTTTTTGTCGTATCTATGACAGGAAGGAGAACTGCGTGAGAAAATATGATTTTATATCGGCTCTGGCAAAGGAGACAGCAGCCGAGGTTGTCAAAAATCGTGAGGAATGGATGAAATACCTTACTACAGCGGCGAGATTATACAAGTATCCGTTCCGGGAACAGCTTTTAATCTATGCACAAAGACCGGACGCAACAGCGTGTGCTTCCATAGAGCTGTGGAATGAGCGTATGCACTGCTGGGTAAATAAAGGTGCAAAAGGTATCGCACTTTTGGACGAGGATGATGCACATGGCAAGCGTCTGAAATATGTTTTTGATGTTTCAGATGTCCATGCGGCAAGGAGAATCGGACGGTATCCGGAACTCTGGGAACTGCATGAGGAACATAAGGAAGATGTAATTAAGCGTCTGGAGCAGACTTATGGTGCCACAGATGAAAAGAAGCTGTTTGAAGAAAGGCTTATGGAGTTAGCTGAGAGGATTGCGGCAGATTATTATGAGGAATTGCTGCCAGATCTGCAGTACATGATTGAGGGCAGTTTTTTAGAGGGACTGGACGAGCAGAATGTCGGTATCCGCTTGAGGGAGACATTATCGGACAGCATTTCCTTTACACTTTTATCTGCCTGCGGTGCAGATATGCAGGAGTATGGTTCGGAGTTTGCTTTTGATTTTATTCACGAATTTAATTCCATGGATACCCTTGCAGTACTTGGTGATGCAGCCAATGAGCTTGCAAAACCGGTACTTTTAGAGATTGGAAGAACCATAAGGGCATATAACAGGAGCCACGAACAGGAACAATCGCAAAATTTAACGCAGAAAGGACTTGCAAATACTTCTAAAATAGACTACAATGCGTTAAAGCGTGAAAGCGAGAGCGGACATGAGGAATATATTGACAACAATCAAAATAGCGTAGAAAGGGGCAATAGCAATGAATCTGACATACGAAAAGAACGGGGATTATCTGATCCCGACATTACAGGCGGACATTCAGCCGGAGGGAACGGTAACGAAGTACGGAATGATGAGGGAGACTTATCTGAAGGAGAACCACAGGGGCGTGTACTCAGCGTTTCTTCTGAAAGGGACATTGAAAGAACACCTGCTGACAATCCAGAAGCAGGCAGAGGAGAGAATGGAGAAACTGATAAGCCAGATGGCGGCAACAGAGGGAGTGACCGAACAGCTCAAGGAAGCCGATCAGATGCTCTGGGTAGCGAAGATGAACAGCATCCGGAACCGAGCAGAGGAAGTAGTTCTGGGCGAGTTGGTTTACAGCCTGTAACAGATACCGATGATCTTCTCCGGGGAGACGCACCGGAACCCACCTTTACACAACTTAGCCTGTTTCCTTCTTTTGAGGAGCAGGTTGGAACAGTCGCAGCAGCGGAAGCAAGTATGAAATATACCATGCCCGCTGCTTTTTCTTTGCCACAGAATGAGCTTGAAACCATTTTAAGGAGTGGCGGAGGAAAACAGCACAGCAGGAAGCGTATTTTCGCAAAGTACACAGAGGACAGAAATGCCGAGCAGATGGTGGATTTTCTGAAAAATGAGTACGGACAGACCGGAAAAGGTTTTGAAATCAATGGAAATCCAGTATCAGTGTGGTTCGATGAGCATGGTATGAGTGTCGGCTATGGAACACAGGCAAGGGAAACACCGATTGTCACGATGGATTGGGAAGATGTGGAGAGCCATATCCGTTCCATGATTGAAAATGGTACTTATATGAGTGCCAGTGAAGCATTTCTTGTAGATACACAGGAGAGAAATCGTGTTGCCAATCAGATCTATTTCTTCCTGCGAGATGGAATGGATGAAATGCCGGAGGAGCTTGGCTTAAAAGCAGGAAATTATCCGGAAAGTGAAGCAAAACTCATGGAGTTTCTTTCCACCCATGAGGGCAGGGAACAGCTTAAAAATATTTTGGAAGATGCGGCAAACCGCCTTGCTTCTGGAGAAGTAGAATTAAAATGGCGGCATGTGAAATCACCGGAATATCTGTTATCGGAGATAGCAGACCTTGACAGGGAGAGACTGGAATTTCCATTGCCGGATGCGGTGGAGGTAGCACAGGAAGATTTTATCACACAGGATGAAATCGACTATGCACTTGGCAGAGGAAGCGGCTATGAGCATGGAGCTTTCCGCATTTATGAGTATTTCATGGAAGGACATGACCAGAAAGAAACAGTTGCTTTTCTGAAAAATGAATATGGCATTGGTGGTGGTTCCGGCGGACTGCCGGGTAATGATGATTCCTATAATGAACATGATGGAAAAGGTATCCGTCTGGAGAAAGGCAGTTATGGCAATCCGTATGCAAAAGTGCTTCTGAACTGGAATGTTGTAGAGAAAAGGCTTCGTGAGCTGATCAAAGAGGACAAATACTTATCTCCACAGGGAAAGGAAAACTATAAGGCTTACAAGGAAGAACAGGCAGAAAAAGCAAGACAGCGTGAGCTTTCTCGTCTGGAGCATGGACAGCGGTTAGAGTGTAAGAAAGACATTGATGCACTGATTGCTGAGAAATTCAATGGTTTTGTTCTTCCGAGGAATACCGCAGATGAGATCATAGATAAATATGGCATTGACTGTGTGGAATTTGTTCTTGCAAATACGGTTACGCATTTTGATTATGACGGTCGTTTTTCGCAGAACAATAAGGACTGGGCAAAGGGCATTGTTGCGGAAAATGAGTGGCAGAACAATGATCTGATTCTAAGCCCACATCCGGCGGTATTGGACGGATTTACCAATCAGGCGAGAAGATATATCAATGTGCTTCGGGAAAAAGAAAAGGAAGCACAGCAAAAAATCACGATTGATGGATATGAGTGTGTTCTGGTTGATGAGTGGGGCAGTGAAAAAGAGAAATACCTGCTTGGAAATAACATAGAGGACAGCAGTTTTTATTATGCACAGGTCAATGGGAAAACCTTTGAATACGACCATAAGCCGGAGCGTAGCGAAGTAGAGGACGATTATATCAATGCCATTGCAGAGGAAGATATTGACAGGCACGAAGCAGAAGTGTTTTCACGCTTTGAGGGGACGGATGGTATCGCAGAGCCGGATGAAACTGAGCCACAACAAGAATTTTCACAAGAGAAATCGCAGAAATTATCATGGCATGTGGTACATGATGCAGATGATGAATATGGCAATCCGACACAATGGAGTGCCACCTTATCAGAGGGAGTATTCCTTTGGATTGATAAGGAAGCGGATGGATATGCGATTTATGATACGGCAGACATTACCCGTCCGGCATTGGAGACATTTTCGACTTTGCAGGAAGCAATGGACTGGGGCAATGAACTTGCAGAAAGTGGCATGGAAGCAGAGGCGGAGTTTTCTGGTGAAAGGGAACAGGCTGAGCAGGAAGCCGATGAACTGGACAGCATAGATACGCAGTCTGCCCGTGAGCGTCTGGAGAATGGAGAAGCAGACCGACAGACAGAGGAAATGTTGTCGCAGGTGTTTACCGGAGATTGGGAGCCGCTTACACCTTCGTCAGAGGAAAAACAGCCTGCATCAGAAAGGCAATCAGCACAAGAAAGGTCGGTATCAGCACCAGATAAAAGTAACGCTGTCAATTTCCATATCAGCGATGACCGATTGGGTGAAGGCTCTCCAAAAGAAAAATTCCAGACAAATATTGCAGCAATCAAGCTGTTGGAGCAGATTGAGGGCGAAAACAGATATGCTACACCGGAAGAACAGCAGATTTTATCCCAGTATGTCGGCTGGGGCGGTCTTGCCGATGCGTTTGACGAGAGCAAATCAAACTGGTCAGCAGAATATCACCAGTTAAAGGAACTGCTATCGCCGGAGGAGTACCGCATGGCAAGGGAGAGTACCTTGAATGCCCATTATACAAGTCCGGTTATTATCCGCCAGATGTACGAAACATTGGAGAAAATGGGATTTTCCAAAGGAAATGTACTGGAGCCTTCCATGGGTATCGGCAACTTTTTTGGTATGATGCCGGATTCCATGAAAGAAAGCAGGCTTTACGGAGTAGAGCTTGACAGCATTACCGGACGCATTGCAAGGCAGCTTTATCCGCAGGCAGATGTGCAGATCAAAGGTTTTGAAAAGACCGATTATCCGAACGATTTCTTTGATGTGGCAATCGGAAATGTACCTTTTGGTCAGTATAAGGTGGCAGATAAGCAGTATGATAAAAATAATTTCCTGATCCATGATTATTTTTTGGCAAAGACGTTGGATAAGGTGCGTCCCGGAGGTGTAGTTGCTTTTATCACAAGTAAGGGAACCATGGACAAGGCAAGTCCGGAGGTCAGAAGATACCTTGCACAAAGAGCAGACCTGCTTGGTGCAGTCAGACTTCCGAATACCGCATTTAAGGCAAATGCAGGAACCGAAGTCACTTCGGATATTTTATTTTTCCAGAAGCGTGACCGCATGGTGGAGCGTGAGCCGGACTGGGTACATCTGGGAGAGGACGCAAATGGCATTACAATGAACGCTTACTTTGCAGAGCACCCGGAGCAGATCGTAGGAAAGATGGAAATGGTATCCGGTCCTTATGGCATGGAAAGCACCTGCAAGGCAGATGATGGCAGACCATTTGAGGAGCAGTTAGCGAAAGCACTTCAAAACATTACAGGACAGATTGATACGATTGATCTGGATGAGGAGCTTGCGGATGACATGAGTAGGCAGAGTATTCCTGCTGATCCGTCCGTCAAGAATTTCAGTTATACCGTAGTCGATAATGAGGTATATTACCGTGAAAACTCTGTCATGAAGCCGGTGGAAGTATCAGACACAGCAAAAGAACGTATCAAGGGAATGGTGGCAATCCGTAACTGTACGCAGGAACTGATTGATATGCAGCTTGAGGAATACTCCGATGTAACAATTAAGGAAAAGCAGACAGAACTTAATAGCCTGTATGATAATTTCTCTAAGAAATATGGTCTGATCAATTCACAGACGAATAAGAGAGCCTTTAATCAGGACAGCAGTTATTGCCTGTTGTGTTCTTTGGAAAAACTTGATGATGAGGGTAATTTCAAAGGCAAGGCGGATATGTTCACGAAGCGTACCATTAAAAGGGCAGAGGTTGTCACAAGTGTGGATACCGCAAGTGAAGCGCTGGCAGTATCTTTAGCAGAGAAAGCCAAAATCGACCTTGATTATATGGGAGAGCTTACCGGAAGAGATAAGGATACACTTACCGAGGAACTTCGTGGTGTTATTTTCCAGAATCCGCTTACGGATGTGTGGGAGACAGCAGACCAGTATCTCAGCGGCAATGTGCGTGAGAAACTTGCCATAGCAGCCACTTATGCGGAAAATCATCCGGAATATGCTCCAAATGTGCAGGCTCTTACTCAGGTACAGCCGAGGGAGCTGGACGCATCGGAGATCGAGGTACGTATCGGTGCCACATGGATTGATCCAAAGTATATCAATGATTTTATGCGTGATATTTTCCAGACACCGGAACATTTATTCCGCAGGGATACGATAGGTGTGCAGTTTTCGGGTGTAACCGGAGAGTGGAATGTAAAGGGCAAAAATGCGGACTATGGCAATACGCTTGTCAACATGACATACGGTACAAGCCGGGTAAATGCCTATAAGATACTGGAAGATTCCCTGAACCTCAAAGATACGAGAGTATATGACACCATTGAGGAGGATGGAAAGGAAAAGAGAGTCCTCAATAAAAAGGAAACCATGATTGCAAGCCAGAAGCAGGAAGCAATAAGGGAGGCATTTAAGGACTGGGTATTCCGTGATCCGGAGCGCAGGCAGACACTTGTGGCAAAATATAATGAGCTTTTCAATTCCACCAGACCAAGAGAATATGACGGTTCGCATCTGAAATTTCCGGGCATGACACCGGATATTGAATTAAAGCCGCATCAGAAAAATGCGGTTGCCCATGTGCTGTATGGGGATAATACCCTGCTTGCACACTGCGTTGGTGCCGGAAAGACCTTTGAAATGACAGCGGCGGCAATGGAAAGCAAGCGTCTGGGACTATGCCAAAAGTCATTATTCGTGGTGCCGAACCACCTGACTGAACAATGGGCAAGTGATTTCTTACGGTTATATCCAGGAGCAAATATCCTTGCGGCAACGAAAAAGGATTTTGAACCCGCCAACCGTAAGAAATTTTGTTCCCGTATTGCAACAGGTGATTATGATGCCGTTATTATCGGGCATAGTCAGTTTGAAAAAATCCCGTTATCACAGGAAAGACAGGCAGCCACAATCGAAAAACAGATTGATGAGATTGAGCTTGCCATTGAACAGGCGAAAAAAGATAATGGTGAGCGTTATACCATTAAGCAGATGGAAAAATCAAGGAAAGCATTGCAGGTGCGTCTTGATAAATTAAATGACCAGAGCCGGAAAGATAATGTCGTGACCTTTGAGCAGTTGGGTGTGGACAGACTTTTCGTGGATGAGAGCCACAATTACAAGAACCTGTTCCTTTATACGAAAATGAGGAATGTAGCTGGTATTGCACAGACAGAAGCGCAGAAGTCCTCCGATATGTTTGCCAAGTGCCAGTATCTTGATGAAATCGCGGGCGGCAAGGGTGTAACTTTTGCGACCGGAACGCCAATTTCCAACAGCATGACGGAGCTTTACACGAATATGCGTTATCTTCAGTATGGAACGCTCCAAAAGCTGGGACTGGGACATTTTGACGCATGGGCGGCTTCTTTTGGAGAAACACAGACAGCCATAGAGCTTGCACCGGAAGGAACCGGATACCGGGCAAAGACAAGATTTGCGAAGTTTTTCAATCTGCCGGAGCTGATTGCACTTTTCAAGGAGAGTGCGGACATTCAGACACCGGATATGTTAAAACTTCCTGTGCCGGAAGCAGAATATGAAAATGTGGTTCTAAAGCCGAGTGAGTTCCAGAAAGACATGGTAGCGTCACTTGCGGAACGTGCCGAAGCAGTCCGGGACAGGCAGGTACAGCCTTACGAGGACAACATGCTAAAGATTACCAATGACGGAAGAAAGCTGGCGCTTGATCAGAGATTACTCAATGATATGCTGCCGGATGAGGAAAATTCCAAAGCGGCAACCTGTGTGGAGAAAGCCTATGAGATATGGGAGAACACCAAAGAGCAGAAGTCAGCACAGTTGATTTTCTGTGATCTTTCTACACCGAAAGGCGATGGCACTTTCAATGTGTATGAGGATATAAAAAATAAGCTCATGGAAAAAGGAGTGCCGGAGAATGAGATAGCATTTATCCACGATGCCAATACAGAACTAAGAAAAGCGGAGCTGTTTGCAAAAGTAAGAAGCGGACAGGTTCGTTTTTTATTAGGTTCCACCGCCAAAATGGGAGCCGGTACGAATGTGCAGGACAGACTGATTGCATTGCATCATCTGGATGTGCCTTGGCGTCCTTCTGATGTAGGACGGATTTTGCGGACATTCAAAATAAAAAAGAATGTGGAGGTAACAGACAATGGCAAAATCATTATTTGAGGAACTGGGCGGCAAATACGAAAGGCAAGGGGATTATTTGATACCGTGCTTAACTGTACCCGCCGAAGAAGAACAGGCAATAGGCATCTGGGGGCAACGGCATTTAGATTATCTAAAACAGTACCGTAAAGTTACATACACCAATCTTCTTACAAGCGGCAGGCTAAACGCCTACCTTGCCGACATCAACAGACAGGCACAGGAACGCTTTGAAAGGCTCATAGAGGGTATGAAACAGGCACAGGGCATAACGGAACAGCTAAAGGCAGAAAACGCCTTAGAATGGACAGGATGCCTCAATAACATAAGGGCTTGTGCGAGGGAGATTGTGGAAAAGGAAATTATTTTTGCATAAACAGATGATTAG
>ERZ779865.1150-NODE-1150-length-20293-cov-3.147445_pt1 | contig 20293 bp, 18 predicted proteins | sample MGYA00433088_ERZ779865 | MGnify/ENA primary metagenome ERZ779865 (study PRJEB29588, sample SAMEA2151703) | human gut metagenome | biome: human gut; feature: human-associated habitat; material: faeces | place: Denmark | collected 2008/2010 ... | reverse complement strand
AGGAGAACTTTGTATCGGTGTCGGCGATATGGCTGACTATTTAGTTGAGACAAATAAGGGACATTACATCACACGTGAAAAAGTAATGGAGATCTTACAGCGTGCGGAGGACAACGGATTTGTCCACCAGATCACAAACATTGACGGCGAGGATAAGATTTTTGCCATCTGTAACTGTAATGTAAATATCTGTAATGCACTTCGTACTTCACAGTTATTTAATACGCCGAATATGTCACGTTCTGCTTATGTGGCAAAGGTTGAGACTAAGGACTGTGTTGCATGTGGACGCTGTGTAGAGTACTGTCCGGCGGGTGCGGTAAAGCTGGGGCAGAAGCTCTGTACCAAAGACGGAGCTATCACATATCCGAAACACGAGCTGCCGGATAACACCAAGTGGGGACCGGAAAAATGGGATATGGATTACCGTGATAACAACCGTATCAACTGCTATGATACCGGAACCGCACCATGTAAGACTGCCTGCCCGGCACATATCGCTGTACAGGGATACTTAAAGATGGCAGCGCAGGGACGTTACACAGATGCCCTTGCACTGATCAAAAAGGAAAACCCGTTCCCGGCAGTCTGTGGACGTGTCTGCAATCACCGCTGTGAGGATGCATGTACAAGGGGAACTGTGGATCAGGCAGTTGCAATCGATGATGTCAAGAAATTTATCGCAGAACTGGATCTGAATTCAGATACACGTTACATTCCACCGGTCGTACAGCCGTCAAACCGTGGAACTTTTCCACAGAAGATTGCAATCATAGGTGGCGGTCCTGCAGGTTTAAGCTGTGCATTTTATTTGGCAACCAGAGGTTACAAACCGACTGTATTTGAGAAAAATGAGCGCCCGGGTGGAATGCTCGTTTACGGTATTCCTTCTTTCAAATTAGAGAAAAATGTTGTGGATGCTGAGATCGAAGTGATGCGTGAACTTGGCGTGGACATCAAATGTAACGTGGAAGTCGGAAAAGATATTTCTTTAGATGAACTGCGCGCACAGGGATATCAGGCATTTTACATCGCAATCGGATGTCAGGGAAGCCGCAAAGCAGGCATTCCGGGAGAGGACGCCGATGGCGTGATGAGTGCGGTTGATTTCTTACATATCGTATCCGGAGGAAACGAAGATTATTGTGTGGATGGCAGATCAGTTGTCATCGGCGGCGGTAACGTGGCAATCGATGTGGCACGTACAGCAGCGCGCTGTGGTTCCAATGAAGTTTCCATGTTCTGCTTAGAGTCAGAAACAGAGATGCCGGCATCGAAGGATGAAGTAGAAGAAGTCAAAGAAGAGGGTGCAGCCGTTTGCTGTGGCTGGGGACCGAAAGAGATTTTGACGGAAAACGGCAAAGTGTGTGGTATCGTGCTGAAAAAATGTATTTCTGTCAAAGATGAGACAGGACGTTTTAACCCACAGTTTGATGAGAATGAAACAATGACCGTGGAATGTGAGCATGTATACTTGAGTATTGGACAGAGCATCCTCTGGGGTGATCTTCTGGCAGGTTCAAAAGTGGAACTTGGAAGAGGAAACGGAGCAGTAGCAGATCCGCTTACCTACCAGACCGCAGAACCGGATATTTTTGTCGGTGGAGATGTTTACACCGGACCAAGTTTTGCAATCAATGCGATTGCAGCCGGAAAAGAAGGTGCGGAGTCCATTCACCGTTTTGTACATGAAAATGCGAGCATGACGATCGGAAGAAACCGCCGTCGGTTTATTGAATTGGATAAGGAAAATCTTGCCCTTGAGGGATATGACAATGCAAAGAGACAGCATCCGGCAATGGACGAAAAGATCGATGCACACAGATCATTCCGCGATGCGCATAAGACACTGACGGAGGAACAGGTAAAAATCGAGACGGCGCGCTGTCTTGGCTGTGGAGCTTCCGTGGTCGATCCGAACAAGTGTATCGGATGTGGTGTTTGTACGACGAAGTGTGAGTTTGATGCAATTCATCTGCATCGTGAACTGCCGGAGTGCAGCCGCATGGTAAAAGCGGAGGACAAGATGAAGGCAATTCTTCCTTATATGTTAAAGCGTGAAGTGAAGATCCGTTTTGGAAAAAAGGAGAAATAAAGCGAATGCATGAACTTGGAATCGTATTTCATGTGATCAAAAGCGTGGAGGAGATCGCGCAGGAAAATGAACTCACAAAGGTTTCAGCTGTGACACTTTCCATCGGGGAAGTGTCCGGCATTGTGCCGTCCTATCTCACAGACTGCTGGCACTGGGCGGCAGACCGCACAGAGATTTTATCCGGCAGCGAGTTAAATATTGAGACGATCCATGCGGTGACACATTGTAACGACTGTGGCTGTGAATATGATACCGTAGCGCACGGCAAAATCTGCCCGGAGTGTGGCGGTGAACATACCTGGCTTTTGCGTGGAAATGAGACGATGATCAAAGAGATCGAAGTGCCGGAGGAAGAGCCGGTGCTATAAAAATGTGACAGCATGCAGAATTTGCATGCAGAATTTGCATGCAGGATTTGTGTGCTGACACAAATTTATAATGGAAATGAATCGCATTTAGGTTTTGTATTTTATGTCGTACAGAATCGGAATATAATTGCAATTCGCAGAAAGTCATGATACCCTTTGTATACATAATCTTCGCAAAGAGCACGTTTAAAGTCCTTTTTACGTAAGATTTTTTGAATGGGAAAAAGAAAAGACACTGACATCAAAAGAATTACTTGAGATGAAAGGTATGGCATAGGGAGAAAATGTAAGAGGCGCAATGCGACTCTTTTTGGGCTGTACCTGGAATTAGGGGTACAGTCTTTTTTTGCTTCATAGGAAATTACGTCCTATGAAGCAGAAAGCTGTATCATAGATTCGCGTATGAAAATCATAGAAGTTTGTTGATCAGGGAGAAAATGAATGGAAACAAGAGTAGCGTTAATTGGAATCATCGTTGAAAACATGGATTCTACACCGGAATTAAATAATCATTTGCATGAATATGGTTCGTATATCATCGGACGGATGGGTCTGCCGTACCGTGAGCGGAATGTGCATATCATCAGTGTTGCAATCGATGCGCCGCAGGATGTCATCAATGCACTTTCCGGGAAAATTGGCAGACTCGACGGAATCACGGCAAAAACGGTATATTCCAATGTTGGCATGGTATAAGTCAGTGTTGATGTGCCTTGAGAATATACATATTGGGTAATATAGGGCAAAAATCATTGGATTGTCATCTGAATCCAGCAAAATACTTTGAAAATGAGGAATTTATGTTACAAAATCAGACAACACAAGACCAAAATACACAGAACACCGATAGCATGTCAGAGCGTGAACTTAAAAACCTGCCGGAGACAATAGAAAAGACAGCAGATATCACAAAAGAGCAGCTTGCATTTCTTCTTGCAACAGAGGACGATGCAATCATACAGGATTTAAAACAGCGTGCGCGGGGGACGGGGGACCGCATCTATGGAAAAAATGTTTACATCCGCGGACTGATCGAGTTCACGAATTACTGCAAAAATGACTGCCTTTACTGTGGAATCCGTAGGAGCAACTGCCACGCGGACCGTTACCGGTTGACGGAAGAAGAAATTCTCTCCTGCTGTAAAAACGGATATGAACTGGGCTTTCGTACCTTTGTGCTGCAGGGCGGGGAGGATGGTTTTTATACCGATGAAAAAATCTGTCAGATTGTTTCAAAAATCAAGGCAGAATATCCCGACTGTGCTGTGACACTTTCTATCGGGGAGAAAACAAGGGAGAGCTATCAGGCGTATTTTGACGCAGGGGCAGACCGGTATCTGCTGCGTCACGAGACGGCAGATGAAGCACATTATAAGAAACTGCACCCGGCAGAGATGTCTTATCAGAACCGGATGCGCTGTCTTAGAGATTTAAAAGAGATCGGATATCAGACAGGCTGTGGTTTTATGGTAGGTTCGCCGTATCAGACCGTTGACACCTTGTGGGAAGATCTGCAGTTTATCCGCAGATTAAAACCGCAAATGGTCGGCATTGGGCCGTTTATTCCACAGAAAGATACGCCGTTTGGTACTGAGACAGCGGGCACGATGGAGATGACACTGCGGCTGCTTTCCATTATCAGGCTGATCCATCCGCATGTGCTGCTTCCGGCAACCACAGCACTTGGAACGATTCATCCAAAGGGCAGAGAACTTGGAATTTTAGCGGGAGCGAATGTCGTCATGCCAAATTTATCCCCGGTTGCCGTGCGCGAAAAATACAAATTATACGATAATAAAATCTGTACCGGTGACGAGGCGGCAGAATGCCGTTTCTGCATGCAGCGCCGGATGGAAAGCATCGGCTATCAGGTAGCCGTAAACAGGGGAGATTTTCAGCCATAATAGAATCCGCAAACTGACCGGAAAGAAAGGAAGAATGTATGTACAACGCAAAATCATTAAAAGCAGAAGAGTTTATTTCAGACGAGGAGATCAAAGAGACACTTGCCTATGCAGATGCAAACAAGGACAACGTGGCACTGATCGATGAGATCATTGAGAAGGCCAAATTAAGAAAAGGTTTAAATCACCGGGAGGCATCTGTTCTTTTAGCATGTGAGATTCCGGAAAAAATCCAGGAAGTTTATACACTTGCAGAGCAGATCAAAAAAGATTTTTACGGAAACCGTATCGTTTTATTTGCACCGCTTTACCTGTCAAACTACTGTGTGAACGGCTGTGTATACTGCCCGTATCATCTGAAAAACAAACATATTGCAAGAAAGAAGCTGACACAGGAAGATATCGTAAAAGAGGTTACAGCACTGCAGGATATGGGACATAAACGTCTTGCCATTGAGGCGGGCGAAGATCCGGTCAACAATCCGATCGAGTATATCTTAGAGTGTATCAAGACGATTTACAGCATCAAACATAAAAACGGTGCAATCCGCCGCGTCAATGTCAATATTGCTGCAACGACCGTGGAAAATTACCGTAAATTAAAAGAGGCAGGCATTGGAACTTACATCCTGTTCCAGGAGACTTACCACAAAGACAGCTATGAAAAACTGCATCCGACCGGACCGAAACACGACTACGCATACCACACCGAGGCGATGGACCGTGCGATGGAGGGCGGCATTGATGATGTGGGACTTGGCGTATTATTCGGGCTTGACCTTTATCGTTATGAGTTCGCAGGACTTTTGATGCATGCAGAACATTTAGAGGCAGTCCATGGAGTCGGACCACATACGATCAGTGTGCCAAGAATCAAACATGCCGATGACATCGATCCTTCCGCATTTGACAATGGTATCTCCGACGACACATTTGCTAAGATCTGTGCCCTGATCCGCGTTTCCGTGCCATATACCGGAATGATCATTTCAACAAGAGAGAGCCAGGAAGTGAGAAATAAAGTCCTCCCGCTTGGCGTTTCCCAGATCAGCGGTGCATCAAAGACGAGTGTCGGCGGGTATGCAGAGCCGGAAAAAGAAGGCGAGGTAACCAGTGAGCAGTTTGATGTCAGTGATCAGAGAACCTTAGATGAGGTCGTAAACTGGCTGATCAAACTGGGCTATATTCCAAGTTTCTGTACCGCATGTTACCGCGAGGGAAGAACCGGTGACCGTTTTATGGCGCTCTGTAAAAACATGCAGATCTTAAACTGCTGTCACCCGAATGCACTGATGACGTTAAAAGAATATCTGGAAGATTATGCAAGCGAAGAAACAAAACGTCTTGGCATGGAGCTGATTGACAGAGAACTTGAGAAGATCCCGAACCCGAAGGTAAAACAGACTGCATACGAGCATATCCACGATATTGCAGAGGGAAAACGTGATTTCAGATTCTAAGGGAAATGAGGAGTACTATGGCAGGAACACTGAATGATACACCGGGCAGCAATCGTCTGCATATCGGTGTGTTTGGGAAAACAAACAGCGGGAAATCTTCTTTTATCAATGCTTTCACACATCAGGAAGTCTCCATTGTTGCAGATGTCGCCGGAACGACAACGGACCCGGTCTATAAGCCGATGGAGATCAGTCCGCTTGGCCCCTGTGTGATCATTGATACGGCGGGATTTGATGATGAAAGCGAGCTCGGTGAACGTCGTGTGGAGAAAACAAAACTGGCAGCGGAAAAGGCGGATATCGCCGTAATCGTAGTATCCGGTACGCCGGATCTTACCGAGGAATTAAAATGGTATCAGCTTCTGAAAGAAAAACATACCCCGGTTTTGTTCCTTGTCGGAAAGGCAGATATTGATCCAGACACAGATGAAATCGCTTCCTGTATCAAAGAAAAAACAGGAAGACAGGCGCTCACAGTCAGTGCCAAAACAGGAGCAGGGATCGAAGCAGTCAGGGAAGAACTTGCCCGCCTTGTGCCGGAAAATTATGGGGAGAGGCTGATCACTGGAGATTTCGTCACGGAAGAAGATTTAGTCTTACTGGTGATGCCGCAGGATATCCAGGCGCCGAAAGGACGTCTGATCCTGCCGCAGGTGCAGACGCTGCGCGAACTTTTGGATAAAAAGTGTCTGGTCATGAGTGTGACAACAGATAAACTGTTGCCGGCACTTGCAGCCTTAAAAGAACCGCCGAAATTGATCATCACGGACTCGCAGGTGTTTGGCTATGTGTATGAGCACAAGCCGAAAGAGAGCATGCTGACGTCATTTTCTGTCTTGTTTGCAGCATACAAAGGGGATCTTCCTTACTATGTGGAAGGTGCAAAAATGTTAGACTCCCTGACAAATGAATCGCATGTCCTGATTGCAGAATGCTGCAGCCATGCGCCGTTACAGGAAGACATCGGCAGGGTCAAGATCCCGCGCATGTTAAAGAAGCGCACGGGAGAGGGCATTACCGTAGATATCGTGAGTGGAACAGATTTTCCACAGGATTTATCCGGTTATGATCTGATCATCCAGTGTGGTGCATGTATGTTCAACCGGAAATATGTGATGTCCCGGATCGACCGTGCAAAAAAACAGCAGGTTCCGATGACAAACTATGGGGTGACGATCGCCCATTTGACCGGAATACTTGATAAGATATCAATGTGAATGGAATGTCAGAAAGAAATTTCTTACCGATAATAACCTATATAACCGGAAGCAGTTATGAAAGAGTGGAGATGGAGAGATTATTATGAACGATTTTAATTATTATGCACCGACAAAAGTTGTGTTTGGAAAAGGTGCGGAACAAAATGTTGGAAAACTGGTGAAAGAGCAGAATTGTAAAAAAGTACTGATTCATTATGGAAGCGGCAGTGCCAGACGGTCCGGTCTGTTAGACAGGATCGAGGCAATTTTTGAGAAAGAGGGAATTGCATACACCGAATTAGGTGGTGTCGTTCCAAACCCGAGACTTTCGTTAGTATATGAGGGAATCGGACTCTGTAAAAAAGAGAACGTGGATTTCATTCTTGCCATCGGCGGTGGAAGTGTCATTGATTCCGCAAAGGCGATTGGCTATGGTGTTGCAAATGAGGGAGATGTATGGGATTTCTTTGATTTTAAACGGAAACCGACCGCATGCCTGCCAATCGGCACAGTGCTTACGATCGCAGCAGCGGGAAGCGAGATGAGCGGCTCCTGCGTAATCACGAAAGAAGAGGGCGGTATGAAAAGAGGGTGCACGACAGATTACAGCAGATTAAAGTTTGCTGTTTTAAACCCGGAACTTACGATGACGCTTCCGCCGTATCAGACGGCATGCGGGTGTACGGATATCCTGATGCACACAATGGAGCGTTATTTCAATCACAGTGAAAACATGGAATTGACTGACGGGATCAGCGAAGCGCTTATGCGCACAGTAATCAGAAATGCAAAAATCCTTGTAAAAGAGCCGGAAAATTATGATGCGCGTGCGGAAGTGATGTGGGCAGGAAGTCTTTCACACAATGGACTGACCGGTTGCGGAACGGACGGTGGAGACTGGGCAACACACAAGTTAGAACATGAACTTGGCGGAATGTTTGATGTGGCACATGGAGCAGGACTTGCAGCAATCTGGGGAAGCTGGGCACGTTATGTCTGCGGAGAGCGCATTGACCGCTTTGTGCAATTCGCAGAGCGCGTCATGGATGTGACACCACAGGAGACAGAACAAAAGACGGCAGAGGCAGGCATCGCGGCGATGGAAGATTTCTACCGGGAGATAAAAATGCCAACATCCCTGGCAGAACTGGGCATTGCGCCAACGGATGAACAGATCCGGGAACTGGCAGAAAAGTGTAATGCGGCGGTCAGAGGCAATCTTGGAAAAGTAAAACATCTGAATGTGGAAGACATGATCGCAATCTATACCGCAGCAAGAAGATAGAATGCAGATTTTAACGACTATGAATCTGCCTAAAGTTCTGCCATCAGAAAATTGAGTGATCCTTTTGGATTTTCCGTACCTTTTTCTAGCAGGGCGATCAGACCGCGGATCGTGTTTTCAATTTCGTTTCGTTCCGATGGCACTAATGTGTTGTCTAGTTTTACAGTGAGAACGATCAGAACAATTTCAGCGAGGGCATCCGGACGTTCACAGGTGATCAGACCTGTCCGGGTGCCCTGTTTTATGATTTCGGTGAGAACCGGTTTTAATTCTGTGATCAGGTACTTCATATATTTCTGGTGCAGAAATGCCTTTTCCTGTGCAGCAGTTCCGCTGCCAATCTCCGTTTTTAAAAAAGCAGCAGAAGAATTTCTGCATGCCTGAAAAATCATTGCCATTCTTGTAAAAGGAGAGATATCTGTCTGTTCCGCAAGCTGCTTTGCAGTGTTCAGAGGCTCTTTGTAACTTCGCGCAACCAGAGCTTCTAAAATAGCATCTTTAGAAGAAAAGTAGTAGTAGATACTGCCTTTTCCAATTCCTGCCGTCTGTGCGATCTCGCTGACTGAGATCGTAGACAGTTCTTTTGTTTCAAGAAGCTCCTTTAAAGCGTCTAAAATTTTGTTATATTTTTCCTGTTTTGCCATAGAAATCCTCATTCTTGTGCTTATTATGTGTAATAGAAACGGATCGTCTGATTCCCACATCATCATATCATACAAAATTCTGAAATGCGAATGAAAATCCCACAAAAAAATAGATAAATTTTTCGTTTATTTATGTAGAAGTAATAATTGACCGATGGTCGAATAAATGCTAATGTTTAAATATAATAAATCGACCGATGGTCGAAAAACGTTAGCAAAGGAATGGAGGATTCTTATGAAATACGCGGATATGTTTTCAAAAGTAAAAGGAATGTTTATGACAGCGGATGTCAGTGATATCACAGAACATTTCGCATATCAGTTTGACATCACGGGGGAAGCGGAAGGAATTTTTTATGTGGAAGTAAAAGAAGGAAAACTTTTTGTGGAGCCGTATGAATATTTTGACCGTGACGCTATTTTTACCTGCACGGCGGAAACACTGTTTCGTCTGGCGGAAGGAAAAATAGATCCGGTTCTTGCATTTACGACCGGAAAATTAAAAGTAGAAGGAAATATCGATAAGGCACTCAGATTAAAAGAACTGATTGACAGCAAAAAAGCATAGGAGAATAGCAATGAAGTGGGGAATGACGGCGGTACTGTTAGGGCTTGCAGGTGCCACGGCTGGGGAGATTGCCGGGAGTGCCTATTTTTACAGAAGAACAATGATGCGCTATAACGCAAAAAGAGAACGCACGATAAAGATGTCTGGTGTCGACTGGGAACAGTACTATGATAAGATCAGACCGCGCCGGGAGTGGATGATGGGACAGCCGCATGAGGATGTCTACATACAATCGCAGGATGGATTAAAACTTCATGGTACTTATTTTAAGGGAGCAGAAGGAACAAAGGCGGTGATTTGTTTTCACGGATACACCAGTGAGGCACTTGCAGATTATGGGAGCATTTCTAATTTTTATCTGAAACGTGGATATCGGATGCTTTTAGTGGATGCGCGGGCACATGGAAAGAGTGAAGGAAAATATATCGGGTTTGGCTGTATGGACAGATTCGATGCGTTAGGCTGGATTCAATGGCTGCTTGATAAGATCGGAGAAAACGCACAGATTCTGCTTCACGGAGATTCCATGGGAGGGGCAACTGTCCTGATGGCGGGGTCACTCGCACTGCCACCGCAGGTAAAAGGGATCATAGCAGACTGTGCATTTACGTCTTCGAAATATGTGTTTACGCATGTGCTTCATAGTATGTACCATCTGCCGGCTTTTCCGATGATAGAAATTGCAGACTGGGTCAACCGGAAATTAGCGGGCTATGGATTAGATGACTGCAATGCGGCAAGAGAGGTCCGCAGGGCAAAGATACCGGCATTACTGATCCACGGAGATGCGGACACGTTTGTGCCGTGCAGTATGTGTGAGGAGATTTATCAAAATTATGCTGCGCCGAAGACGAAACTGATCGTAAAAGGTGCAGGACACTGTGAAAGCTACTATAAAGATACCAAAACCGTTGAAAAAGCAATGGATGTATTTGTGGGGGAAATTATAAAATGACAAAAACAAAAAAAGGATATGAACTGTATCCACTGACAGTAGCCCAGAAATTTCATTTATATTATCTGCCATATTGCCCGAGTGCAGCAGTACTCAATATCGGAACAAGTTTAACGATCGAGACAGAAGTTGACTGGGAAGTGCTGCGCGGATCGATCAATAAGGCATACGAGAGAAATGAAGCGATGCGGATCCGGTTTACGAAGGATGCGGATGGAACTTATTACCAGTATATCGTGGACGATGCGGAAGACAGAAAAAGCAGAAAGATTGATTTTGTTGATTTTTATGGACAGTCGATGGAAGAGGCGGAAAATACCATGCGGAAGTGGACATCTGTCCCGTTCCCATTTGAAGATTCGCCAATGACGAAAATCGTGATGATCCGTACACCGGATGGTTTTAACGGAGTCTACTTTTTAGGACATCATATGGTTGTGGATGCACAGGCATTGATCGCTTTTCTGAAAGACATCATTGAAATTTACTGCAACAAAAAGTATGAGGGAATCCCGTATCCGAAGGAAATGTGTTCTTATGTGGAGCAGTTAAAAAAAGATCTGGCATATGAGGCGGGCAGCAAGGCAAAACAGAGAGACAGCGAGTTTTTTGAAAATCTGATCCGCCAGTCAGAACCGGTATATAACGGGATTCACGGAACGGATAAACTTGAGGCAGCAAGAAAAATGTTTGAAAATCCGGAACTTCGAACCGCATTTAATGCCACAGCGGATGTGACATCGGCACTTGATATTTTTCATCTGGAGGAAGAACCTACAAAGAGACTGTTAGACTTCTGTGAAAAATATCATGTCTCGCTTGCATGTCTCCTTTTGATGGGGCTTCGTACTTATTTTCAGAAAGAAAACGGACAGGATGATGTGTCGATCAACAATGCAATCGCAAGACGCGCGACTTTAAAAGAAAAGAAATGCGGTGGAACAAGGATTCATTCTTTCCCATTCCGAACTATTTTTTCAAAAAACATGAAATTTATCGATGCTGTCTATGCCATCCGCGATCTGCAGAATGAGATGTTCCGTCATGCCAATTACAATCCGACCGAGTACTTTGCTTATCGTTCAAAAGTGTACAGACAGCCGAAAGCGGGACTGACCTACGAACCGATGTCTCTGACTTATCAGCCGATGACACTGAGGGAGAAAGGACTCGATGACCTGGGCGGGATTTCGTATAAGACAAAATGGTATCCGAACGGGATGACGACGCAGGCGATGTATTTGACAGTCATGCACCGGCCGGAGGATAACGGACTGGACTTTAATTTTGAGCATCAGGTGAAGGCGGTCAGTAAAAAAGAGTTGGAGTATTTATATTATTACTTGTGCAGGATCATGTTCAAGGGAGCAGAAAACCCGGATCTTTCAATCGGTGAGATTATACAGTTGGTATAAAAGTAAGCAGAAATGTGGATTTATGTAAAGGAGAGAAATGATGTTTGATCAGTTAGTACAGATTATTTGCAATTATGTGGAAGTGGAACCGGAAAATGTTCGGCCACAATCAAGGTTTATGGAAGATTTAGGATTCACGTCATTTGATTTTATGAGCATGTTAGGAGAAATCGAGGACGAGTTTGACGTTGAGATCGAACAGGAAAAGGCGGCAGATATCCGCACGGTACAGGAAGCAGTCGATTATCTGGGGACACTGTGAGAACAGGAATGATTGTCAGTCAGGAAGGAGAAGGTTATGGGATATCATACATATCACACGATCCGTGAGATTACAGAACACGCGTACAGACAGTATAAAGACTGTGTTGCTGTGCGCTATAAGACAGGGAAGAATGAAGTAAAAGCAAAAACATACGGACAGCTAAGAGAGGACAGTGACTATATTTCAAATGCGCTGTCGGCAATCGGGGAACAGGGGAAACATATTGCGCTGATCGGTGCATCTTCTTATGAATGGCTGATATCGTATTTTGGGATCGTAAATGGCGGCAGTGTGGCAGTACCGCTGGATGCATCACTTCCGGCAGCAGAATTGTGTGAACTGATCAACCGCGCTGATGTGACGGCTTTGTTTGTAGATGCTGCCCGCAGGGATGTTATTAATGCTGTCAAAACAGAATGTCCGGGGCTTAAATACAGGATCGTGATGCGGCAGGAAAATGAAACGCAGGATCAGGTACAACGGGGGCAGATGTATCAGGGAGACTATATTTTACTTAGAGACCTATTAAAAGAATATCAGGGTGGGTATCCGGCAGAGATTACCCCGGAGACGTTGTGTACAATCATGTTTACCTCCGGAACGACCGGAAAAAGCAAGGGGGTTATGCTGACACACCGCAATCTGGCAGAAAATGCAACCTGTCTGGATATGAATATTCCGGAAAAGAGTGTTGTGCTGTCCGTACTTCCAATCCATCATGCATATTGTCTTTGCATGGATATTTTAAAAGGATTTTCACTGGGAAGTACGATCTGTATCAATGATTCTTTGATTCATATGGCGAAAAATATAAAACTGTTTCAGCCCAATATCATGCTTATGGTGCCGCTTATGATCGAGAGCCTGGCAAAAAAATTACAGGCTGCAAAAGACCTTCCCGCAGAACTGGTAAAAGAAAATGTATTTGGTGCGCAGTTCCATACAATTTTCAGTGGCGGAGCTTATTTGAACCCGGACTATATCACATTATTTGAACGCTTTGGAATCTCCATTTTACAGGGATACGGCATGACGGAATGTTCCCCGGTCATTTCCACCACAATGGCAGGAAAACAAAAAAAACAGTCTGTCGGAATGTTGATGCCAAACTGTGAGGCAAAAACAGTGGATGGAGAACTTTATGTGCGCGGCAGCAGTGTCATGCAGGGCTACTATAAAATGCCTGAGGAGACAAAAGAAGCATTGTCAGATGGCTGGTTAAAAACAGGGGATCTCGGTTATGTGGATGAAGAAGGCTATGTATATCTGACCGGAAGAAAGAAAAATCTCATCATCACGAAAAATGGCGAGAATGTATCACCGGAAGAGATTGAAAATAAACTTGGCACATCACCGCTTGTCGCAGAGATTTTAGTCCGCGAAGCGGAGGGCGTGATCGAGGCAGAAATTTTTCCGGATTCTGAATATGCCGCAAATGAAAAGATCACGGATATAAAAGAAAAACTGCAGTCACTGATCGACGCGTATAATACAGGAGCACCGGCATATAAAAGGGTTTACCACCTGAAAGTGAGAGAAAACGAGTTTGAAAAGACTGCGTCGAGGAAGATTAAACGGTTTTAATAAAATTTGCCAATCAGAAAATAAAGAGTTACATAAAAATACCAGCAGAGAGTTCATATCCCTGCTGGTATTTTTGGTCCTGCTCAAAAAATGTATAGCCTATGATTTTGTATATTTTATTTTGCAAGAAGCATCATGATCTGATTGCTGCGCTGTACAAATTTTGCCATGGCATCCACAGACAGCGGCTGGTTGGAGAGCATTGCAAGATCGTATAACTGCTCACAGAACATTGGAACGTGCTCGGAATCCTTGTGCTCGAAAATGTATTTTACAAGTTCGTTGTTTGCATTTAAGGTCAGAGTCTGATCTGCTGCGAACATGTTCGGATCCATACCGCCCATGCCATTCATCGCGTACATCTTCATCATATCCTGCATACGTCTGCCTTCCTCAGAAAGGGTGATGACAGATGCGATATCAGCGTTTTTCAGTTTTTCAACTTTGACAGTCAGTTTATCATTGTTTAAAGCTTTTTTGAATACGTCAGTTAAAGTATCTGTCTCAGCTTTTAAGTCCTCAGCGGAAGTCTCGTCTTTTAAGGATTCTGTGACGTCTGCATCAATACGCATGAACTTATAATGCTCGTTGCGCTGCTCCAGCTGTGAGATGAAGGAAGTATCAATGTTGTGGTCTAAGATGACAGCATCCATATTCTGCTCTTTGAACATCTTGATGTACTGACCCTGCTGAAGCTTATCAGTTACATAGTAGATCACCTTGCGCTCGTCTTTTTCCGCTGCATTTTCATTTGCGGCAGCATCGTTTTCCTTTTTGATTGGATTGCCATCGGCATCTAATACCTCAGCCTCGTCTTTGTTTTCGTCTTTCTTTTCGTAGTATTCGAATCGCATTTTTCTGTACATTTCAATGTACGGTGCGGTGTCCGTGACATCAAAAGAGACGAATTTTGCCCTGTCAAAGTTGCATCTGAAATTTATAAGCGAGCAGACGTCGCCTTTTATGCAGTCTATTGTGTATTCGCCGTCCTCGGGCAGAAGAAGCACATGAGTGGGGTCGGAAATATATTCTTCTCCGTTCTGACGGTAGATGAATTTTCCGTTCGGCGCAAAAACAAGACCGGAACATTTTCTTTTGACTTTTCTGTGTTCGCCCGTTTTTACGTCCGAGTCGAAAAAACTGACGATTTTATTTATTTGTATGCGGTTTATTTCCAAGACGGACGTCCGTTCCTTTCGCGTCTGTTTGTAAATACTATACCCTAAAAAAGCGTTTTTGTCAACAAAAAAACGAAAAAGGGAACGATAAAGTGCCCGAAAATATCATTTCGGTTAAAAACATTATCGTTTCGGCTATTGAAAAAGGTGCGGAATAAGGGTATAATTCAGGTAAAAAAGGAGGAGCGTAAAATGTTCTACAAATTCGGCGACACAAAGAAAAGAGTTCCCTATATATGTTCTCTCGGATATAACAACACCGACGAGACAATTTTCGCGATAAAGCGCGCAATTCCCGCAGGTGCGGACGGATTTCTTATTCATACGGAAAAAATGAAAGAAGAATACAAGGACGACGAAAATCTGAAAAAAATTTTTTCTTCCGCGCTTGACAAGCCCGTACTCGCGCTCGCGTACAGAGGTAAGCAGGGCGAGACGGAGGACGACAGGGCAAAGTATCTTCTCCGCTGCATCGACTGCGGCGCGGCAAGTATCGACGTAATGTCGGATTTTTATGACCCGCAGGAGGAGCAGTTCACATGGGATAAGGAGGCTGTCAGAAAACAAACGCAGCTTATCGACGAGGCACATAAAAGAGGTGCAGATGTGCTTATGTCGACCCATGCCATAAAGCGTATGCTTCCGCTTGAACAGATAATTAAACAGGCAAAAGAAGCAGAAAACAGAGGCGCGGATATTGTTAAGATAGTCCTTCACCCGAACAGCTTTGACGAGGTCACGGACGGTCTTGTGATAACACGCGAAACCGCAAAGGCGATAAATAAACCGCTTCTTCTTATTCTTAACGGAAATTACGGCAAGGCAACGAGAATAACCGCACCGCTTTTCGGCTCGTGCATGGTTCTCTGTGTCGAAACCTATGATTATGCGGCAAATACCGATAAACCGCTTCTTTCGGAAGTAAAGGCTGTATATGATAACATTGATTTAGCAAAATACAAGGCGTTTGAATAAAGGAGAAAAAACAGTGACTATCGAACTTGATTTTAAGGGCAGAGTAGCCGTAATAACGGGCGCAGGTTCGGGAATGGGGCTTCTCACGGCGCAAAAATTTGCCGAGAGCGGTGCGCACGCCGTAATGCTCGACATCAATGAAGAAGTGATAAACGCGGAGGCGAGAAAGCTCACCGACGCAGGTTATTCGGCACTTCCGATAAAGTGCGACGTGAGAGAATACTCCGAAATTGAAAACGCGCTCAAAATCGCGCACGACAAATTTGGCAGAATAGATTATACGATCAGCTTTGCGGGCGGTTGCCCCGAGCGAATTCTCGGTGAAAAGGACGAAAACGGAGGTCGTGAGATGATGCTCGACAAGGTTCGCGTTTCAACATACGACTGGGGTATTGACGTCAACTTCCGTGCGCCGATATATATGGCAAAGGCGGCGTTCGGGTATATGAAAGAGCAGAAGAGCGGCGTTATCATCAACATTTCATCGATAGACGGCGTCACAGGCTCTTACTCGATAACGTATTCGGCATCGAAATCGGGACTTTTCGGACTAACAAAGTCGGTTGCAAAACAGGGCGCGCCCTACGGTATAAGATGCTGCTGCGTAATACCCGGTCCCGTTATGACAAGAGCGGCAATGGCAGGTATGCCGACGCTCCTCGGTTATGCCGCAGAGCCTATTGAAATCGTCGAGCCTGTAATGTACCTCTGCTCGGACCACGCAAGGTCGATAACAGGTTCAAAAATACTCGTCGACGGCGGCAGAGCCTGCATGATATAACAAAATTTTTATATAACGGCGTCCTTTATTATGAAAGGACGCTGTTTTTTTGCGCAAAAATTGCCAAGGCACTTGTATTATCGGAAAAAATATGCTACAATAATAAAATAAACGGGGAGGTGAGCGGATTTGGAAAAGCGCCAAAGTATGCGCCTGTATTCGAGAGCCGCGGCAAAGAACGTAATGTCTGTCGGCAAGAACCATTTTCTTGTGATGTGCGGTTTTATCCTGTGCCTTGCCGTTTCGAATTCGGTTATTCTGCTTTATGACGCCGTTATCGCGCTCGTTCTCGGTACAAGCACATTAGCACTCGACGCCGTCGGATTTTTCCTCTCGTTCCTTGTTACTTCACCTATGTACATCGGACTTCTTCGAATGTGTTATCTCGCGGTAAGAGGAGAAAGGATTGAAGTTTCCTGTCTTCTCTCGGAGTATTCCGATGCAGGGCGAATGCGTGCCGCGGTATGTATAGCACTCGTGCGAACTTTTTTTACGGGTCTGCTTTTTGCTGTGAGCGATTTCGCGGCAAAATATGCCCTTTCGGGGATAGGCTTCGAATATGATTTTGCCGACCTGCCCGTACTTGCCGCCGCACTGCTTATTGCGATAATATTTTCGGGATCGCTTAAAACGCTGTTTTTGCTTCCGTTTGCCTTTTTCGCGTCGAATGAAAGCGGCAAAAGCACTTTTGCCGTTTCGCGCAGAGCAGCAAAGCACGAATTTTTTGAGATATCGCTTTTCAACCTCGGTTTTGTCGGACTTCTTATTCTCTCACTGCTTACTTTCGGAATACTGTTTTTTGTTTATCTTGTGCCGCTTTACCTTTTTTCATCGGCGGCACTTGCAAATATGCTAATAAATAACGAATTAAATGAAAAGTAAAGGACATAAATGAAATGGAAAAAGAAAAATTTTATCTTACAACAGCCATAGCATACGCTTCGAGAAAGCCTCACTTCGGCAATACATACGAGGTGATAATGGCGGATGCCGTCGCACGCTATAAGAGACTGAAAGGCTATGACGTGTACTTTCTTACGGGAACGGACGAACACGGTCAGAAGATCGAAAACTACGCAAAAGAGGCGGGAATTTCTCCGAAAAGCTATGTTGATAAGGTTGCGGGCGAGGTTAAGGGAATATGGGATCTTATGGGCGCGTCGTATTCCAAGTTTATCCGCACGACGGACGATTATCACGAAAAATGCGTCGAGAAAATATTTAAGAAGCTCTATGATAAGGGCGATATCTATAAGGGGTACTATGAGGGCTGGTATTGCTCGCCCTGCGAATCGTTCTTTACCGACACGCAGGTGACGGACGGCAAATGTCCCGATTGCGGAGCACCGGTTCAGAAGACAAAAGAGGAAGCGTATTTCTTCAAAATGAGCAAATACGCGGACAGACTGATGCAGTACATCGACGGGCACCCAGACTTCATAAAGCCCGAATCGCGTAAAAAGGAAATGGTAAACAATTTCCTTAAAGTCGAAGGAGGACTTCAAGATCTCTGCGTTTCGAGAACGGCGTTCACATGGGGCGTTCCCGTCACGTTTGACCCGAAACATGTAATCTATGTATGGATAGACGCGCTTTCAAACTATATAACGGCGCTCGGCTACGACCCTGATTTTGATATGGAGCATCAGCCCGAGCTGTTTAAGAAAAACTGGCCTGCCGACGTTCACATTATCGGCAAGGATATACTTCGTTTCCATACGATCTACTGGCCGATTATGCTTATGGCACTTGATATTCCGCTCCCGAAGCAGATTTTCGGACACCCGTGGTTCAACTTCGGCACGGATAAGATGTCTAAGTCAAAAGGAAACGTCATTTACGCCGACTCGCTTTCCGAAAAGTTCGGCGTCGACGGTGTGCGCTACTATGCGCTCTCCGAAATGCCGTATGCTTCCGACGGTTCGATAACATACGAGAGCGTAATAAACAGATACAACACCGACCTTGTAAATAACCTCGGAAATCTTTTCAAGAGAACGCTCGACATGGTTAAGAAGTATAACGGCGGCATCGTTCCGATGCCTTCCGACTCCGAACCGCTTGACGATGAGCTTAAAGAGACCTGCGTGAAGGCTTTTGAGGCTTACTCCGAGTATATGGACGGTTACCGCATTGCCGATGCACTTGAAGAAGGGTTCGCAATGCTCCGACGCGCAAACAAATATATCGACGAAACGACCCCGTGGGTTCTTGCAAAGGACGAGAGCAAAAAGGCGCGCCTTGACACGGTTCTTTATAACCTCCTTGAAGTTATAAGATGGGGTGCCGTAATGCTTCTGCCCGCAATTCCGAACAGTGCCGAGGATATACTTGCGCGTCTCGGAACCGATGCCCGCGATTTTACCACGATAGGCAATGCCGAAAAATTCGGCGGAATGGCGGCAGGCAAGCCTATCGAAGGTTCTTTTCGCGAGAATAGACGAAGAAAAAATGCTTTCCGAACTCAACGCCGAGAGGGAAGAGATGATGAAGGCGGCAAAGGAAGCAAATGCAAGAGCAAAGGCGATAGAAGGACTTGCAAAGATCGGGATAGACGATTTTATGAACGTCGAGTTGCGTACGGCGCAGGTGCTTGAATGTGAAAAAGTCCCGAAAGCGAAAAAACTGCTCAAACTCAAAGTCGATCTCGGCTACGAACAGAGAACGGTGGTTTCGGGAATTGCGGCGTTTTACACACCCGAAGAGCTTGTCGGCAAAAAGATAATTATTGTCGCAAATCTTAAACCCGCCACGCTTTGCGGAATCGAATCAAACGGTATGATACTTGCGTCGGGAGAAGAAAAGATCCGCGTGGTGTTCCTTTCGGAAGACACGCCTCTCGGAGAAAGAGTCAGATAAAAATGAAAATAAACGTATATCTTCTTAACGCGCTCGACACCGTGCTTGACGGCGATAAACCGCGCCGCGATACTCTCAAATACGCAAAAATGCTTCGTAACGAAGCGTTCTCGTTCGAACTTGCCGTGCTCGTCTCGCAGACGGAGAGCGACGGACTGTGGGATAACAAGATGGAGCTTCGCGTGACGGTCGAATCGGAAATTAAAGATATGATTTCGGTCTATACGCTTGAAAACGTTCCGTGCACGCGCATCGGATATAGGTTGAGCGACGACTGGTTTATAAGCAAGAAATCGGGCGTATATCCCGATCGGCTTGAAAAGCGCAAAAACAACGATTTTACAGCACCGATAGGTCATGCGCGGAGTGTTTTTTTTACGTTGAATGAGGAAAAATCGGATCTTAATCCCGGGAAATATCCCGTCACGGTAAAAGTATTCCGCCGTGACAGGCACGAGCGTTCCGAGTACGAGAAGATAACTCTTGTCGCCGAGAAATCTTTTGATATAGAGGTTATCGATGCCATGCTTCCGAAGCAGTCTATAATGACGACAAACTGGATTCATTATGATTGCATAGCGCATTTTTCGGGTACGAAGCCGTTTTCGGAGGGGTTCTTTAAAACGGTTCGTGAGGTTATACGCACGGCGGTCATAAACGGTCAGAATATGGTGCTGCTGCCCGCGTTCACACCGCCGCTTGACACGCCTATCGGTGCGGAAAGAATGACCGTTCAACTTGTCAAAGTCACAAAAGAG
>ERZ779865.1147-NODE-1147-length-20315-cov-6.576851_pt1 | contig 20315 bp, 13 predicted proteins | sample MGYA00433088_ERZ779865 | MGnify/ENA primary metagenome ERZ779865 (study PRJEB29588, sample SAMEA2151703) | human gut metagenome | biome: human gut; feature: human-associated habitat; material: faeces | place: Denmark | collected 2008/2010 ... | reverse complement strand
TTTCGGTTCATTCTTCTTTTTTGCAGCATCAGCAAGCCCGAGCTTCCATAGGATGATTGCTCGGGCTTGGGTGTTGAGTTATTTTACAGCGCCTTTATTTTTTAGTTATCATTCAGTATTTCATTAATCATGAAACTTATGCAATCATCATTGTCAAGGCAAAGAACATGCCTTTTTTCCCGTTCCGCCTTGTTCATTTTCCAATATTCTCTAAGTTGGGCAGATGGGGTAATCGACATGATAAAAGAATTCAGTATTATTTTATCAGATATATTACTTTTGGCAGCCAAGCTTAATTGAAGATCTTTGATTTTCTTATAAAATGTAATCTTAGGATCGTTTTCAGTAAGCTTCAACAGCCCTTTGGGATCAACAAACGAGATTCTTTGTATGCCATCTTCCATTATCCAAAGGACAAAGTCAGGGTAAAAATTTCCCGCTTCAAAGAATCCCATACCAGACTTGCTCTTGTTTCGAAGAAGATAGAGTTCTTTACCGACAAACATAGAATCGTTTTCAGAGACATGCTTTCTCAGTAACTCAACAAACTTTTTTTCTCCCTCGTTCATTGATACCGGAGATACCTGGATTTTTAATGAACCTGCTTGGACGCTTATCAACGGTGCATACAAATGCTTTGAGAAATCAAAAGCAGTGAGTATATCATTATGAGTTGATATTTCAAAGTCTTTAATGCCACTGTCTTTTTCAAGAGCTGCCTTGACGTCATCCACAAACTTCTCGATTGTCTTGGCACCGGTATCACCAGACCTTGAATCCGTGTATCTAATAGTGTATTCAGATACAAAGTTTCTGTCATCAGATTCGATTGTATGATATTGCATATATGGTGCTTCCCAACGTTCCTTGTTAAAAATGAAGAATTTGTCCATATACTGCTTTAACACCATAATGGCATAGTCCGTTGTATTCTGAAGCTTGGCAACAGAATTAACGATAAGGTAAGTTTTGGGAATGATCAATGAATACCATCCTTCAGTATTCAGTATGCCAGTTATTTTCGCCTTATCGATAATGATATTATAATAGAGTTTCTCATTCTTATACTGTTCGAGTTCTCTGAATATCCTGTCACAATCGAGATATGGAATATATTGGCTGCTGATAGTGTGCTCTTCGGTAGTGGATTCCATATGAAGAGTTAAGCTTGATTCGATCGTCTGTACTTTTGAACGGCAGTCGATAACGACTCTGTTTTTTATAAGGTAGCTCAGAAACATGCTATCCGGAATATCCATAACCAGTCTTCCAGCCTGTCTTTTATATACCACTTCTTTGGGCAGGGCAATGACCTGAAGTTTTTTATCATTGATGACCGGGAATCTGTTCAGTACTGGAAGTTTGAATACATGAACAGTCTCGTTGTAATCAACCTCTTCCATTTCAAGAAACTTCTTGAAGTCTTCCATGTACTGAGCCTTGACGCCGAAGATCGTAAGCGTTTCCAGTGGTGTGATATATTGAGGTACAGTGATCCTTTTGTCAATCTTTTCGCTACGCTTCAGACAACCTTCAAACCCTTTGAGACGTACTCCTCTGCCAAAGAGCTGTATAGCCTGAGATCCTTCGCCTTTTGCAAAATTGACCAGCCCCATTGTTGATACACGCCAGCTGTTCCAGCCCTCTGAGAACTTTCTGGAACCGATGAGTATATTGGTCTTGGACTCTTTGTTGTTTATAGTGCTGAACATGGATCCTGACAAAAATTCTTCTGTATCGGTAACCATATTATCAGCTTCACACTTTTTAGTGAGTGCCGACGTATCTCCGACAGAAATAACACCAAAGAAATCATTGTGTTCTCCGATTTTCAGACCTATTTCACCGTCGGCCTGTTTCAGATCAACAATGTGCAGCCGTGGTTCATCAGGAACTGAATCAACGTTAAAGACTCTCTTCATTATATCAGAAAAAACATCGTCAGCTGAGACTTTTCCGCCAAACAAGGATATGATCGGCTGAAAGTCATTGAAGAACAGCTCATTCCCAGCGCTATCTGTCAGACCAGTATCCTTGTTAAGGATTGCGTCTATCTTCTGGATAGTTTCGGACTTGTCATGAACAAATCTGTCAATAAACGAAAGTACTTCTTCGACATCGGTAAGCTCTGCTGATGATACCTTTGCAGTAACCCTGTTTCCTACAAAGACAAGCAGTGGTTTCTCAATATTGAACGGCCTGAATTCCCTGTAGAATGTATCATACAGCTTCATCTGCTGATAGAATGACATCAGGCAACCGACAAGGTACAATTCCTTATATTTTGTGTCTGCGGTATCCTTCAGATTGTAGATGCGATAATCCTTGCCATATCCATCATTATAAAAATACTTGTAGGAATAATCCATGATGATTGCCTTGCCGTACTCATCAAGGAGTTTGTCCATATCTTTTGCTTTCTGAGACCTGAGCGCCTGCTTGAATGTAGCGGAGTACTCAAATGAAAAACCATCTGCGGAAAGACGTGTACGGTAATCATACCATACATCGCCAGTAAGCCCCTTGTGGCCTTCGTCGACAAGAACAAGGTTGTTCTGCTCAAAGCTGTCAACGGATACAGTTTTTACCTTGCCTTCTTCCTCAAGCTTGTTTATGTCGATTATCACTACCTCATCCCTGCCCGAAGAGAAGGAAGAAAGCTCCTTTGAGAAAATGGATGCAGGAATATCTGAAAGTTTCAATTCCTGCAGATGCTGGTTTGACAAACCTTCGTTCGGCGTAAGCACGATGATCTTATTTATTCCGATATTGCTGTTGAGTCTTTTGGCACGGTTCATGTAGTACATATACTGCAGAATATTTATATGCATTATAAGCGTCTTGCCGCTTCCAGTTGCACACATGAATGCAAGCTTGTTCATTGTATCTGCAGTATAGTGCTCAAAGTGATTCATTCCCAGAGTTTCGAGATCGATCCTGTCAATGAATCCGTTCAGGTCAGCAATAAATGCGTCCCTGTCACCAAAATATCTGTCAAGATATATCTCAGTAAACAGAAGCGAGATATACTGATAGTACTTCAGCACAATGCCGCCACGGTTTTCTCCTATCTGTCTGACATGCCGGCATATGTTCTCATCATAACGCCTCAGTTCATCTTTACTGATGCCGTCAGCTCTGCAGAACATTTTCAAATACCCGTAAAAATATGTGTTCTGATTCTCGTCGTAGCCCTCGTAGTCCGAACTGTTCAGCTTTCCTGCAAGATCCCTGAGGCTCTCCTTTCCGAAAAGATTGAGAAAGTATCTGAACAATATGAGCCTGTCATTGAAGTCAACAGTCTGACTGGCTTTTTTCTTTCCTGCCATTGGTTATTCCTCCTCAAACATTCTCTTCTTGAATTCAAGCTCAGTCATCTGCACCTTGAAGGTGTCTTCGTCAGTGCTGATATTCTGCAGATTGTTATCTCCATTGACATATATGATGTCGTACTCCCTGTCCTGCGGATTTATGCGATGCTTGGTGAAATATGCGTCAAGAGCAGCATTACTCTCGACAAGATCATCCGAAATGGTACGCCAGATAATGAGCGCACGCTTTCCGTCAGGAAGTGTACCCTCAATCTGCTTAAAGCCGTATGTACCTCTGTTATCCTTTACAAGGCGCACTGCTCCCTCGTACTCGCCGTTGTCGTCCATGACTGCATTGAAATATGCAGTCGCACCTGAAGTGTGAACAGTAAGTCCGATGAGGTAGTTGAAGGTTTCGACAATGTCAACATTTCTTTCCCTTGTCTCATTGTTTTCAGTGATCTTCAGCTTGTACTCAAAGGGAGTTCTGAACGCGTCAATGTCAAGCAGAGAGCCTTCTGCCTCGATGTCAAGCATGTAATGGATAAGATAATCCTCGCCGAAAAGATCAAACATGGAATGCTTGTTTTCGTCAAGGCTGATATTGGAAAGTGCGTCCTCATAGCTTTCGAGCTTCATGTATTTCATGATGTGTGAAACGCCCGTATTGCGGCTCTGTGGCTTGCCGTCTTTCCAGTCGGCAGAGTAGATGACTTTTTGCATGCGGGGCTTGGTGACTGTATCGAAATAGTTGCCCATTTCAATCAATATATATTTACGTGCCCCATTATCTTTTTTATTAAGTTCAATTACTGCATGTCCTGTTGTTCCAGAACCAGCAAAGAAGTCCATTATAATTGCATTATCTTCATCAAAAGTACCAGCTTCTATTGCGGTAAGTACGGTATATAACGATTTAGGAAAAGTAAATAATCCTGATGAGCCAAAAATTGAAGTTAAAAGGTTCGTTCCATTAACTACAGCACTGTATTTGGTGTCAATCCACAAACTTGGAAGCAATTCTCGTTCTGCTTCATCATAATATTTTCTACGTATAACATTATTCGTAGTACATTCAAGCATCCCGTTATTCCAATATTGTTTAGCTGATTCGAATCCAAGAGACCAACATCGTTCTGAGCCATCAGCTCCAAGAGGATAAATTCGTAAATATCCTTCTTTTGTTGGTTCAGTTGGATATGATTCTCCAGGTGATGGTGGTGGCTCAAAGCCAACGATATTATGCGTGCATTCTTCGACTAATACCGCATAAAAACTATTTGGTCTACCAATTCTGTAATTATTATTTCCAGTTCCACTTCGACAAAAGCCTCTTATCCTTTCGCCCCCTGGTTTAGGCTTTCCTCTAAGAATATCTGTGTTATTAGGAATTGCGAATATATTGTATTCATGCGTTTTGCTAATGTTACTTCTACCAGTACCTGATCCTGGATAATGATTTACAATTGCTTGGAATAATTCCATCGGAGATAAAACCGTATTCATCAGTTGATATAAATTGTGTAATTCGATGTCATCAATAGCGATAGAATAATAACCTATGTTTTTATCAATAAATGATTTACTTATTTTTAATCGATCATTCATTAAAGAAAGCCAAGACGAATCTTTGTATCCGTTTTTATACATAATTGGAGTAGCGTCTGTATTATACGGTGGATCTAAATAACAACATTGTATCTTATTCTCGTATTTGCTTTGTAACAGATGAAGTGCCTGAAAATTATCCGAATTTATCATCAACCCTCCAGTCTGCTCATCCAGATCATCAATAGACGCAATAAGCCTCTCCTTGAAATCCTTCGTGAAATGCTTGGTGTCAATGATGAGATTCTGATTCTGGCGCAGGAAATCGACAGTGAGCGGCTCAGTATATCCCACTGCTGAAAGGTCTCCTTCTATCTCGTCTATCGCATACATATCTATCCATTCTTTTATCTGCGCCTTGTTGGAGATGATCTCAGGATAGAATCTTTCGTCTATGCGGTCAAGAGTTATGCACCAGTTGGTCTCGATGACAAATTTCTTCTTGAGCCACAGCTTTTTCTGGAAATTCTCTATCTGTGCAAGGAAGTCAATGATTACCTTGCCTACACGCTTTATAGCCCTTACCTTTGCAAGATATGTCTCTACACGCTGTTCGTTTGATGTATCGAGATCGTCGAGATGCATGACTTCGCTTTTTATATAGAAATCCAGCTCGCGGGAAAGGAAGCCCTTGAGATCTTTGTGGATAAAGTAATCAAATGTGTTCTTGGCAACATAGGCTTTCATGTGCTTTTCAAGAAGCGTTGTGGTTTCCTTGCTCTTTCCGGTCGGTATGGGCTTGAGAAGCTCCTGCCAGACAGGTATAGTGCTGTTGTTTTCATATATGAAATCATGAACGGCTTTGTAGTTTTCTTCGGCATACTTGCGCTTCTTGTCCTCGGGAATATCATAAACAAAGCGGATTATGATCTCCCTGGTATCTGCATTATGCTCGAATGTCCTTATTCCCGGGAAATTTTCCTCATCCTCTGTAAACAGCATGAATACACGCTTGCTGTCGTCGCTTTCCTTGTTGTTGTTCTGCTCGGTAGTGGCGTCAACGATGCGGAAATGCACAGAGTAATCCCCGACAAGAAATGTGTAATCCTTGAAATTTTCACTTGTCTTGATATAATACTGATCCTGGTTAGCCCAGTACAGCTTTACTTCCTCACCTTCATAAGGGATCGCGTAAACGCCTTCCTTATAACGTCTCTTGGAGATAAAGTCACCTTCGTCATAATAGCGGCTGAAGAAATTATATAAAGCTGAATAGACATCAGATTCCAACGCTGATAAGTCAGTACCGCATGCAAGCTGCGATTTTAATGAGGTATACTTCTGTTTCATCTGATTATCATCCGGAAGTGAATCGAGGCTCATTCCAAACTTAGCAGCCTGTTCCTCAATTTCAGCTATCTGCTTTTTTATTTCGACGGTATCATTCTGCGCAAAGGGAGCAAGTGTTTCGGTTATCTGTGCAGGTAAACCTTCTGAAAGGAAGTTTTCTATTTCTGTCTTGCGAATATTCATGATCCGGTAAATTCCGAAATCGAGATCAGATTTGTCCAGCTCAAATATTCCTTTCATAAGTGTTATGAATCTATCCATCTTATCAGACATTGTGTGTTCCTCCGTATTTTGGTATTATTTGATCTCCCATTCGATCACGAAGACATCTTCAGATCTGGTTTCGCGAATCATTCGTGCGTCAAGGTCAGAGATCATTGCCCGGCGCTTTTCGCTGATTTCATCTTCGCGGTCAGCAAGTTCATTGCGTTTGCGGCGTTTTTGCCGCTCAAGCTCGTCAATTTTCTTGGTCAGGTCCAGTTTTTCCTGCATATTGGCAGCAAGGCGTGATTGGCGTTCAGCCTCACGTATCTGTCGCTTAACAGTATCCAGCTCATGTTCGAGGCTGTCAACAATGTCTTTTTCCCAACGGAATATACGTTCTTCCTCTTCCTTGAAGAAAGACATATTTCTTGAATCAATCTCCTGCAGTTTGCTTTGTATGTGCTGTTTAGAATTTGCAGAGAGCTTATTCAGAACCGATGTGGGCAGATCGTGTATGCCGGTGTCGACCGTTCCGTTCAGAAGAAACAGTTTTTCGCAGTCCTCCTGTGAAAGAAACTTACCGTCACTGGTAAAGGCAGTAAAAATACTGTGTTGCTCTTCATCGAAAGCTGATACATCAAGTGAGGACAATACAAGATATCCGCTTTTTCCTTTCAGGTTGTCAGGCACACTGACTTTGATCCCGTTGTTTTCCTCTGTAAATACGACATGACCGCTATCTAACTGCAGAGATGAAGCAATATGTATCACATACTGAGCCAGCGGATGCGACAGACGGTACTGCTCGCCATCCTGATGTGCTGAGAAAAGGGAGTATTTGTATGGCTTGCAGTCAGCTATCATTTCCTTCAGCAGGAATGAATGTTCCTCATCGTTAAATTCCGCATAATCTGTGAGAACATACTTAGTCAATTCCCAGAAAATAAATTCATATCTGTTCAGAAATGCACCAGTTCGTTCCTTTGATAAACGCAGATGCTCCTGAACGTCAATGTCAAAATTGCTGGTCACCTTTTCCCTGACATCAGTTATACATTCATCGATTTGCTCTTGCATATCCTGCTGAAGCTTTTCGAAAGCTCTGTTGATCTCGCTTTCGGTACGGCATTCCTGATATATTTTCCAGATGCGACGTTCGAAGTCTATATTGTCAGCCTGTCCGAGTACATCGTCTGAGGCTCCGAAGACGTCGTTGAACAGATGGAATTTTTCGCTCAGCAGATTATATACGCGAACATCTGCAAAGTTTCGTTTGTTTACAAAATTCACAACCACTACATCGCTTTTCTGTCCATATCTATGGCAACGGCCTATGCGCTGTTCAATACGTTGTGGATTCCAGGGAAGATCATAGTTGACTACAAGCGAACAAAACTGAAGGTTCAGTCCTTCAGCGGCTGCTTCCGTTGCAATCAGTATCTCAGCTGAATTCTTGAAATAATCAACGATCGCCATACGTTTATCGGCAGATTTGATGCCACTTATTTTGCCGGTAAACTGATTATCAGACAGCCATTTTTCATATATGGCATTTGATTCAATATCAGAATTGTTACCGTTAAACAGGGCTACTTTGCCTTTGTAGCCGTTCATATCAAGGAATTCCTTAAGGTATTTCTGTGTTCTGGTAGACTCCGTAAAAATGAGAGCCTTTTGATTGGCTCCCAGCTTAGTAAGCTGCTTGAATGCACTTGACAAAGCCTGTAATAATGCAGAAGCTTTTGTGTCCTGAGATATTTTATTTGCCAAATCAATAAAATGATTGATTTTAGATATTTCCAGCTTAAGCCTTTCAGTATCTATTTTATCAGTGGTTTCAGCGGAACACTGGTCGTTTGGCAATTCTTCTCCAAAATCCACGAGTTCTTCTTCAGAGAAGAACGACTCTAATGATAGTTGTTGAATCCCAGAATTATACAGCAATTCTTCCAGACGTACTTTAATTGTTTGAAGTGTCCCTAACAATGCATAGGTAGAGGATGCGAGAATTTTTCTGATGATCATCGTTGTAAGCATCTTCTGACTCGCAGGAATTGTGTACACATTATCACACCTGAGAAATTCAGATATCTCATCATATAATTGCTGTTCATCATCTGTTGCCATGAATTCCTGTGTTAATGACAGACGCCGAGTGTAGTTGATATATTCTGATACGTCTTTGCGCAAGGTCCTCTTATAATATGGCGAGAGTCTAGACTGGAGGTCAGCATAGTTTTCTTCATTAATATAGTCCGCGCGAAATGATCTGCTATCACCGAAGATATTATCATCGATTATTGTTGAGAGACCATACAGTTCCATTAGTGAATTCTGAAATGGCGTAGCTGTTAAAAGTAATTTTTTAGTACGTTCAAATGCATCCTTAATATTATTCGCAAGAATGCTTCCCTTTTTGTACACATTTCGAAGCTTATGAGCTTCATCTAATACCGCAAGATCGAAACCTGCTTCAATAATTTCATTTTTTATTTTTGAAGCAAAATTGTATGAGCATATAATGATTGATTTTGAAGATAGTATATTCTTCCCGTTTTTGACGTATTCATTATAGTTCTTCGTATCGAATATCTGATTAGGAAGGCCAAATTTGTCAGATAGTTCATAACTCCATTGTTTCCGGAGAGCAGCAGGGCAAACAATTATGATCTTTCTTTTTCCTGTTGCCCAATATTGGCATATTACCAAGCCTGCCTCGACAGTTTTTCCCAAACCTACTTCATCGGCAAGAATAACGCCTTTAGAAAGCGGTGACTTAAATGCAAATAAAGCGGCGTCAATCTGATGTGGATTGATGTCAACAGAAGCGTTGAGTAAAGATTGCGCAATGCAATCAACATTACCGCCAACGGATTTCTGTGAAAGTAAGTCAGCATAATACTTTTCTTGATATGGTGTGATCATCTTCTATCTCCAATCGTCAGATATAATAATCCTATTTTATTATATCAAAAAACAGCTTGAAAAGAAATAGACATAATCAACAATCTTTGAATAAAACAAGTTCAACAAATGTACGTTTTCCGAACATAGATTCCCGAACGGCTTTCCGAACGAAAATCCCCCCGAAATCTGCGTGATTTCGGGGGCTTCCTTTGTGTCCGTAAAACGTTCGTTTTACGGATGGTTTTGTTTATACATTCCAATAGTAAATTACGATGCTTAATTAAAACAATTGAGCACAAAGAACAGAGCAGCAAAACATTCGTGTAAATATGCGCAAATAATTTCAAATAAACCGTTTATTTTTACATGAATAAGTGATATACTATAAACATAATCAGACAGGAGGTGCTTTCATGTATCGTAAAATAATCAGCTACCTTGAAGAATGGAAATCCAGCCAGCACTGCAAACCGCTGATACTCCAGGGCGCAAGGCAGGTAGGAAAGACGTACTCAATACTGGAGTTTGGAAGAACCCATTATGAGAATGTGGCATATTTCAATTTTGAGACTGACCCGAAGTTGAACGAAACCTTTGCCGAAAACATCAGTCCCGATTATCTGATACCTATTCTGTCGCATATTGCAGGAGTAAGCATAGTCAGGGAAAAAACGCTTATCGTATTTGACGAGATTCAACTGTGCGAACGTGCGCTTACCAGCCTTAAATATTTCTGTGAGGAAGCGCCCGGTTATCATATCATCGTAGCCGGAATCCTGCTTGGAGTTGCAGTGAACAGAGCGAATTTCTCGTTCCCTGTCGGCAAGGTGGATATGAAAACGCTGTACCCGATGGATATGGAAGAATTCATGCTGGCGCTTGGCGAAAACGACCTTGTTGCACGAATAAAAGAGAACTTCGCTTCTGACACTCCGCTTCCGGCTGCACTCCATGACGCTGCAATGCAGCTTTATCGTCAGTACCTTGTTATTGGTGGTATGCCGGAATGTGTAAGGCAGTTCGTGGATACTAGGAACTATATTCTGGTGCGACATACTCAGGATACTATTCTCGCAAGCTACCTCAATGACATGAGTAAGTACAACAACCTTAACCAGATCAAGAAAACCCGCCTGGCTTATGACAATATCACCGTTCAGCTTTCAAAAAAGAATACCAGGTTCCAGTACAAGCTCATCAAGAAGGGCAGCAGGGCTTCTGAATTTGAAAACGCCATCGAGTGGCTGTGCCTGTCAGGAATAGTGTCGCAGGTTTACAAGGTCGAAAATGTCAGAAAGCCACTGGAAAACTACCGTGATATTGATTCATTCAAGATTTATGTTTCTGACCTCGGTCTGCTGTGTGCCAAGAAAGGCCTTGCTGCAAACGACATCTTGTATATGGTCGAGGAACTGAACGACTTCAAGGGCGGAATGACTGAAAACTACGTCAAAGTTCAGCTTACCATCAACGGATACACCACGTATTACTGGGAGTCAGACCGTGGCGCAGAGGTGGATTTCGTTATCCAGCGTGAGGGCCAGCTGATCCCTGTCGAGGTAAAATCCGCAGACAATACGAAAGCCAAGAGCCTGAAAGTATATATGGACACCTACAAGCCGGCATATGCGATAAAGCTTTCGGCAAGGAATTTCGGATTCGAGGACGGGAAAAAGACCGTTCCGCTTTATGCGGCATTCTGCATATAATTTCAGCCCCGAGGCATGAACCTCGGGGCTGCTTAAGTTGTACATGTACAGGTAAGTATAATAACATCCCATACCATCACATCATACCACCACAAAACCATAGGCAAATGCGCATTAAATGCTCTGGAATAGACGCTTTCCTATATGATTTTCAGGTGGGATGGTGTGATGGGATTATATTCTACATATCTTTCAGATGCCTCTTATAAAGAGAATCCAAATCTTTTTCTTTATAAAACGAAGCTAACAAGTTTAATTCACGCTTAAGCAATTCCTCTGAGCAGGTTGGTTTATATCCATTTCTTATACATTTCATCCAACCTTCCATTGAGGGAGGCTCAATATTAAATGCATTATCACAGTAAAAATATTCTTGGAGGATATTGTGATAATCAAATATCCTTTGCGACATAAAAATTAACTCACCAATAGTCTTGGAATGTTTTGTGAATAAATGGAAATTATCACTATCCTTAAGCTTACAATAGCTCATAGCGTTTTTTACGGAACGCATTCTGGCTATCAAATTCTTGGTATATTCCCGTACGCTGCCATCTAGCGAGCCGTAATTGATCTTATCAACCTCGTCACTGTGCAACATATCGAGTAACAATGTTATTTTAGACAAGTCTATATTATACTGTGACATTAGTTCATGAAATGTCATATACAAAGCAGGATAATATACGCAGTTCATATAATCAGTAAATTGACTGATATTTTTAATCTGTAAGTTGATTTCCAAGCCTACAGACTTTGATGAACCAAATCTAAAGATTTGATTATCGTGATTCTTAGCCAAAATACGAATATATGTATCAACAATGTATGGGTTCTGCGTCATGACTAATGGCATAAGTATTTCTGAATGATCGATTTTTTCCAAATTAAAAGTGCCCTCTAGTCCTATAGCAATCAATTTATCAAAAAATCTGAAGTGCAAAAAGCGTTCAGATATGAAGTCATTTATAAGACTATAATGCATATTACCATATTTTTTCTTGTAAGAATTCCAATCAACTTCAGTGTATTTCTGAAAAAACCATTTCATATATGCAAAGTAGTTCTTTTGGCATTGATCCAAGTATTTATTAATGTGGGGAGATAAATATTTGTCTTCCGTAGAACTGGTTAAAATAACATCTGTTTTATATTCTGAATTTGCATCATCCCACCCTTCTTCCTCTGTTTGCTTATCAGAAATCAATACAGAAAGAGGGTCGATCTCGTATGCCCTTTTCCTATTGGATATGTCATTTAGGTTTGAATCAGTACAATGCATCTGATCTTTTTCTTGATGTTTCACCATCACTTGGTCTTGCTTATGATTGCCCTTTAAAAGCAGTTGTGACTTTCTTGTCAGAAGAGTTTTGGGATTAAAAAAGACGCTTCTTTCAAACTGGGCAAATATTGGTATAAGGCGCCACTGAGCTTTTCCTTTTTCACCAAAATCAAAAAAATCATAGAAAATACTATTTTTGAGCTTTTTGTAGTTTTTAGTGAAACGTCCTGGATCATAGCTATCGTTAGTCCATTCGCTAGAATCTGTACTTTTTGTCATATAGATGTAAGCTGATGGTTTGACTTCGCTGGAATCATTGCTCAAGTTTCCATTAAAAAATGCTTGTAAAAATGTCTGAGTTATAAGGTATAGACATTTTGATGCCAGTATTTCATTGCTACTATCTGGTTCTGAAGGAAAAAACTTATTTTCTGATCCCAAAGCATCATCACACTTGTTGATTGCTAAAAACATCAGTGCAATAATCTGTAAGCTTGGTTCTTGTGTGTTATACAACTTATGAATAGCCAATGTCTTTTCAGGAATCCGTTTTTTGTTTTCGACGGAATATTTTGGTGCCAAATGTATAGATTCTACGTTAATTCCAAATTTATACTTCAGCAAGTACTTGTATTCAAGAATTGCTTTATCTGATTTATTATATTGATCTAAGAGTCCCAAAATAGAGTATAACTTTTTATTGTAATATTCTCCCATAAAATTCTCTCCTCCAAAAAATTACTTACTACTTCAATTATATAGCAAAAAGTGAGAAAATTCAAGAAGAGAAGTACCTCGAAAGCGTTTCGGGTGGAGACCAGGACATCGAGGAGCTTATGCTCCAGACGCACGGGTACATCGCAAGCTGCTCCATGGACGCCAAGTCCTTCTTCCTTTTTATCGGCGAAGGGGACACCGGCAAATCCCTGACGATCGGGTTGGACACTATGTTTTTCCCGAACGACTTCGTATCGACCATAGAACTGCAGGCGCTCGGCGACAAATTTTCAACCGGTAATCTCGCAAATATGCGTCTCAATGTAGGAGGCGACCTGCCTAACAAGCCGCTCACCCCTGACGTTGTGAAGCACGTCAAGGGAATTACGGGAAACGATATGATGACGGCAGAGAAGAAATTTGTGCAGCCGTTCAGCTTCAAACCTACCTGCAAGCTCGTGTTTGCAACGGATCACCCGCTTGTTTTACAGCAGCGTGACGACCAGTTCTGCGAGCGGCTTGTGGTTATACCGTTTGACAACAAGGTTCCCAAGCACAAGCAGGATCATGACCTGCTTAACAAGCTCAGGGACGAGCTTCCTGCAATCTTCAACATGATTCTCGAGGCGTTTCTCAGGCTTCGTGACAACAACTATGAGTTCAGAAAGGTCGTTGACCTAAGCGACTATGTTTCCGTGCCGTTGTCTGAGTCCAACTCCGTTTCCCACCTGGAGGAAGCAGTGACCAGCTTCGTAGAAGCGTACTATGAGATAACTGGTGACATCGGTGATTTCATAAGTATCAAGCAGCTGTATGCGGATTTTAACGCATACTACGTTAATAAGTGCAACCTGAGCGTAAATCAGGACAAGTTTTCCAAGGCGTTCAGACAGCTTTTTGACAAGTCCGAATCCAACGGATATCCCAGGAAGTTTCAGTCCAATGCTAACGGACATGGCTATCAGGGAATCAGGCGCAAAGACTGACACCATTATTCCGTAAATAGGAGGTATACGGAATAATACGCCATGACGGCGTTCCAGGAGCACGTCATGGCGATATTACCTTATGCATTCCGCATAAGACGACCTGCCCCTCGCCGCAAGGCGCCAGTGGAGCAGTTTTGGTATCCGGTCAGACCAACATTGTCAACGGTGAACACAACAGATTTTCGGCAGCGGAGTACGGCGTGACAGGCACGCTGTATCACCTGCTTCCACGTTTATATATTATTCCCCTGTGCACCGACACGGGCAGGAGGTGTTCACTATTTTGACATAACAACTGACAGGAGGTATTTATACCATGAAAAACGAACGTTTCATCGAAGTCCTCACCGTAGAGCCCGAGGATCCCGAAGATATCAGCCAGGCTGTAAGCATGATCTTCAAGTGCCTTGATCATATAAGAGAGGAGACGGAGATCGATGCCGAACCAGCCAAGCACACCGCTTAAAGCTGCATCATACGCCCGATTCTCTTCCGATAACCAGCGTGAGGAGAGTATCGACGCACAGCAGCGGGCTATATCGGATTTCGCTGCCAGGAACGGTATTGAGATAGTTGCGGAGTACGTTGACAGGGCGTACTCCGCTCGTTCTGACCAGCGCCCGGAGTTCCAGCAGATGATATCTGACGCAAAATCCGGGAGGTTCCAGGTCGTTCTTGTACATAAGCTCGACCGGTTCTCCCGTGACCGTTACGACTCAGCGTATTATCGGCACGAGCTGAAAAAGCACGGGGTCACGGTGCGGTCTGTTATTGAAAATCTCGACGACTCACCGGAGAGCGTTATTCTCCAGTCCGTTATTGAGGGCATGAACGAGTATTATTCCCGCAACCTCGCCAGAGAGACCATGAAAGGGCTGAAAGAAAATGCCTATAACGGCAAGCATACGGGAGGAATGCCGCCGCTTGGCTACCGTGTTGACCCGGAAACCATGAAGATAAAGATAGACGAAAACGAGGCGAACGCTGTCCGGCTGATTTTCAGCATGGCAGACGAAGGGAAGAAATATCCCGATATACTTGCAGAGCTGAAATCCCGTGGATTTCGCACCAAGATGGGAAAGACGTTCACCAGCACCAGCGTACACGATATACTCAGGAACGAGAAATACATCGGTATATGCGTTTACAACAGGCGAGTTTCGCAGTCCGTTGCGAACAACAGCCGCAAGTTCAAGGACAAATCCGAGTGGATAGTGCGCGACGACGTATATCCGCCGCTGATAGACCATGAACAGTTTACCCGTATTCAGGAAAGAATGAAGCGCCGCCGGATAAGCAACCAGGCTCACCCGAAGGAAGTATACCTGCTGAGCGGCAAGATTCACTGCGGTTTGTGCGGCAGAGCCTACTGCGGAGAGAGAAAGACAAACGGCAAGTGTATCGTGTCCTACTCGTACTTCTGTAACAGCCGCAATCATGCCAAGGACGAGCGGTGCAGCAATCCGCAGGTCAACCGCTCGGTTATCGAGAGCTTCGTGCTGGGGAAGCTGGCTGAGTATGTCTTTACCGACGGAATGGTCTCGAAAATAACGGAAAGCTACAATCAGTACCTTAACAACCGCGTAGGCTCCTCGGCACAGCGGCTGTCGCAGTGTCAGAGCAGTCTGAGGGAGGTGGAGCAGAGGATCAACCGCACAGTTGAACTGCTGATAGAGGTCGGTTCGGCTTCGCTCAAAAAGAAGCTGTCCGACCTGGAAAAACAGAAAGCGGCGCTGGAAAAGGACATCACCGCCCTTGCCAAGCTGCTTTCAGAGAATCGTGTCACCGAAAGGGAACTGAAATGCGCTTTTTCCGAAATACGCAGGGCGCTGACGGACGGAACGCTCGCCAATGCGAAGCAGCTCGTGGATACATACATTCACGATGTTGTAGTTTATCCGAACCGCATAGTTGTGATATTCAACCTGTTTCCGCACGTAAAGATAACCGACCAGCAGTCCGGCAGTGTAACAAACATGGAGGAGTCTGTTTCTGCTCCGGATATGCTGACTTTCAGGCTCAGCCGTGACATAGAGCCTGAGGACACGAACGGTGCTGATATACTGCGCAGGCTGCGTGGAGACGATGATACGTTGGAATGAATTTAAGCCCGGGGAAGTCCTGGGCTTGTTTTTTAGATGCATTGAGTGTCAACGTAATGGTACAGGCAGCGCTGTTCGTATATTTCGAGGTTTTTTGGACTTCCGGCAGACTGTTATGATACCATAGCGGTGAATCCGTAATTAAATTTTGCTATTGACATTCTGATAAAATTATGATAAAATTTCAGTAAGGAACAGCAGTTTTATGAAAGGAGTTTCATTATGATCCAGATCAGACCGGTTTCCGATTTACGCAATAAATATCCGGAAATAGAAAATATAGTTGCTAACGGCAATCCTGTGTATCTTACCAAAAACGGCTACGGTACAATGGTTGTGTTAAGTCTTGAGGCATATGAAAGTCTTACTGAAAATCTTGAAATGCACCTTGACCGTGCCGACAAAGCCGCCGAGGAAACAAGTGTGCGGCTGACAGGAGATGAAGTGTTTTCAAATGTAAGGAAGAGGCTTAATAATGGCAAAGTATGAATTGCGTTTCCTGCCGGAGTTTGAAGAAAACCTTTACGAATGTACCAGCTACATTTAGAATGTGCTACAAAATCCACAAGCAGCGGAGCTCCTTATATCAGAGGTGCAGAAAGCAATATACGACAGGCTTGAAATGCCGGAAGCCTTTGAAAAAGTCCGTTCAGGCAAACAGAGACAATATCCCTACTATCGGATATATGTAAAGAATTATACTATTCTATATGTTGTTATTGGCAACATCATGGAAGTACGTCATATGTTTTATAGCAGAAGGGATATTCAAAATCTTATATGATCATTGCGTCCGGTCGTGTGAGCGACCGGACGTTTATTTTATAAATGAATTGCATATCTGATTCAACAAGAAACGCAGGAGAACAATTCACTTGTATTTCTTGTTGAGCATGGCGATGGCTTCTTCAAGGGTGATTTCCTTTTTCAATACCCTTACCATAAGTTCACGCTGTTCCCTTGTAACAACAAAGCCTTCCATTTCCGTAGAAACGATGGCGTTTTCCATTGCACGTTCAAGGGACATTGTCTGTTCATCCATTGTTACCTCTGTAGTATAATCAGATAACAAAAACACCCCGGAAACCGGGGCGTTCATCTTTTACTCACATGTCGTGAGCGATTCTGGTCGAGATGACCCGTGACAGCGGAAACCTGCGACCAGATTTACCGCTCTATAAAGCCATTTGTTTAACCTCATGCAAACAGTATATCACAGTACGGCGTGATTGTCAAGTCCAACAAGTCACATCTTATATGCTTTTGATTTTTCTCATAATAAGCGTTGCATTTCATATAGTACCATTCCTTGTGTGCGATTTATATAGAAATAACAGTTATAATGTATTTGCAAGGCTAAAAAGATAATATAAGAAATTAGTGTTGAAGATATTCACACTCGCTCCCGAAAATCGCAACTTAAACAATTTTGTATGGGTATTTTTACTCATATTATCGTGAGTGTTCAGATTATCCGTAAAATACGGACTATCAAGATTTTTGTTGTCAAGCTAACAAGGGGATTATAAATGAATATCTTAAAAATTCTAACAGAATTTGACAAATGTATTAGATATGATGCATTTTGATTTTTAAATACTTTGGAAATATCATGTAGTTTTGATTTAAGTAAAGACATCGCCATAGCGATGTCTTTGCCTAATTGTTATGAATTCAAACTATATGATTTCCTCTAGGCTTAAAATATTAAATCTATATATGCCATTTCTACAAAAAAATAAATTAGGACAATAATTATAGGCACAACAACAATCCAAAAAATCAGAGCATTATTATTCTTCTGAGACTCTTCTTCTCGCTTTTGCGCTTGTAAATCACTCTCTCTTTTTTCAGCACGAAGAGATGTCTCCTTTTGATTAAGTTGTCTATTTATATCATCAATGGATGTGAAATTGGCAACAACAATATGCCCTGCTTGTGTGATTAACATTGGAGCAGAATACCTTAATGTAAGATCCTTTTCATCTTCGATATTTAAGGTCACTTCAGCAAATACTATAAAGGTATCATAGGTGTGCGACTTATACATTTTAATGGTATGTTGTCCCGGTTCAACATCCACTACAAGGTCGCTCTTGCCGATTTCTCCAATCCTTTTGCCATCAATATCTGCATAAACAGATCTGATGTTGTATAATAAAACTTGACACCCCACGCTCAAAAGAATATACTAAGGAAACGCTGAATAAAACAAAATCGACCCGCTCACATGAGTATACTCACAGGTCTGATTTTGTTACGCTTCGCTTTATTCAGCGCGTCCCTAGTATAGATTCGTTTCATCTCAAACTTATTATAATAGACATATGGAATTTCTAAAAAAGGCTCTGGCAACTCAGTTGTCGGAGCCTTTTATGTATAAATTAGACTTTCAGGAGTTTACAGCAGGCTGTGTTCCTGCATTTGAGGAATCGCTATAAAGCGAGAAACTCTTAACCAACTCCTTGAGCATATTAGCCTGGCTGCTGAGCTCTTCGGAAGCGGCAGCAGACTGTTCAGATGTAGCAGAGTTTGTCTGAACGACATTTGATATCTGTTCAACTCCGATTGTAACCTTGGCGATGGAGTCAGCGGCTTTCTTGGAAGAATCGGCAATCTTGTTGTTTATGACCGTAACCTTGCCGGCTGTTTCGCCGACCTTGTTCATCTTTTCAGCAACTTCGGCGCAGAGCTGATTTCCGCTGACGATGGAGTTAACAGTGCTTTCGATGATCCGAGTCGTATTCTGAGCTGCTTCAGCAGATTTTCCTGCAAGGTTTCTGACTTCTTCAGCAACTACTGCAAAGCCCTTTCCGGCTGCGCCGGCTCTTGCTGCCTCAATTGCGGCATTGAGTGAAAGAATGTTTGTCTGGAATGCGATATCCTCGATAGTCTTGACGATTTTCTTGGTTTCGCTGGAGAATTCGTTGATCTCGTTCATGGCTCTTACAAGCTCTGACATCATGGCATTGACTTCCTGGACTGCCGTTCCTGCGGCATTTGCTTTATCACTTGCTTCCGCTGCGTCCGAAGAATTAGCCTTGATAGATTCGGAAATAGACGCAATATTTTCAGAAAGCTCCTGGATAGATGATGCCTGCTGCGTTGCCCCCTGAGCAAGAGCCTGAGCGCCTGATGAGACTTCTTCTGTGCCGCTTAAAAGCTGGTCGGAAGCCTGGTCAACATTTGAAAGGGCAGCGGAAAGATTATCGCGTATATACATCAGGCTGTCGCGGATCTCGCTGGTTTCGCCAACGTAGCTATCGTAATTCTCGCAGGTACAGTTGAAATTTCCGTTGCCGTAATTCCTGCACACATCTGAAATGCTGGGCAGCACGTTCTGGAAGAATCTGATGACCTTCCTTGCTGCATGGGCAAGTACGCCCAGCTCGTCCTTGGATCGGTATGTGATAGTGCCGTCAGCTTCTTTGAGCAGACCGTTTGCGATAAGGTTCATGGAATCTTTAATCTGAATGATTGGCGGGACTATTGCCTTTGTGAGAACGACTGTGAGAGCAACCACAAGTATTGCAGCCGCCACAACTACTGCAATTATTATGACAATATTGATTGTTTTGGTAGTCTGTGCATTATTGTATCTTGTGGTAATTGCTTCTTCGAGTTCGGTTGTAAGGTTTTCCAGAATGCCCGTAACTTTCGTGAGGTTAGGCTCATATTCGTTCAGATATATAGAATACGCTTCCATATTGCCCTCATAGCTGAATTTTGCGCTTGCTTCTACTATTCCCTCACGAATAGAAGCTGCGTCGTCCATGATAGTGTGGATATTTTCGACTTCATCTGAAAACTGTGGGTCATATTCAAGAAAGCTGTCGAGATAGGCGAAGAACTCTGACCGGTCGCTGCTTATTTCTTCAACGAGCTTGTCTAAATCAGCCTGATTACCAGTACAGGTGGCTTTCAGAATATTACCCTGGAATATTCTGATGTAACGTCTGGCGCTTTCAAGATTTGACAATGCGGGAATAGATATATTGACGTAATTGTCAGACGTAGAAGCTATGTTGTTTGTTGATACCAGGGAAACAAAACCCAGAACAAATGTCAGCAGAAGCACAACTGCAAACGTACAGATTATCTTCTTGGAAATCTTTAGATTTTTCATTGCTTTTTTCTCCTGTTCCATTGAAGTTGACTTTTAATTGCAGTAATTTAAAGTTGTTACTTACATTAAA
>ERZ779865.1137-NODE-1137-length-20408-cov-7.780475_pt1 | contig 20408 bp, 15 predicted proteins | sample MGYA00433088_ERZ779865 | MGnify/ENA primary metagenome ERZ779865 (study PRJEB29588, sample SAMEA2151703) | human gut metagenome | biome: human gut; feature: human-associated habitat; material: faeces | place: Denmark | collected 2008/2010 ... | reverse complement strand
GAGCGACGCGTAGCAAACGCGACCGTTGACGACCGTCATATTTCAACCCACGCTCCCCGCACGGGGAGCGACCTTCTTTTTCGTGCCCTTCGGCGCGCGCATATAGCAATTTCAACCCACGCTCCCCGCACGGGGAGCGACAGCCGACGGACTGACCCCGCAGAGGATCCAAATCAAATTTCAACCCACGCTCCCCGCACGGGGAGCGACCCACCTACAAGTGCCCTGATTGCGGCGCGACCATTATTTCAACCCACGCTCCCCGCACGGGGAGCGACATTAACGTCGTACCTGTCAAATGGATTCTTTATAATTTCAACCCACGCTCCCCGCACGGGGAGCGACGAGAATCTGTTGTATCCCCATCGGGATGTATCGAAATTTCAACCCACGCTCCCCGCACGGGGAGCGACCGCAACCTCCGTTGAGTCTCTTTCCATGAACATCATATTTCAACCCACGCTCCCCGCACGGGGAGCGACGATTCCATTATTGATTATCAGTCGGCGGGCTTTACCATTTCAACCCACGCTCCCCGCACGGGGAGCGACCCTGTGAACGACGTTACCCGATTGACAATAACACATTTCAACCCACGCTCCCCGCACGGGGAGCGACCGGGGAACAGTACGCAACTACATCATATGTAGATATTTCAACCCACGCTCCCCGCACGGGGAGCGACAATTTCCATCGCCCTCATTGCGGATGCGAGCGAATAATTTCAACCCACGCTCCCCGCACGGGGAGCGACTTATTGTTACACACCAACCGCAATCCAGTCTACGGCATTTCAACCCACGCTCCCCGCACGGGGAGCGACAAGCGCTGTGTTTTTTGTGTGGCAGGTAGAGGGCATTTCAACCCACGCTCCCCGCACGGGGAGCGACATTAGCCGCTCTTTCTTGTCGGTGTTACAAGTCGATTTCAACCCACGCTCCCCGCACGGGGAGCGACAACCGCTTTTGAAAATCCCGGATAACTGCATCATAATTTCAACCCACGCTCCCCGCACGGGGAGCGACTTGACTTATAAGCCCAATCAAGGTTTTGTTCGTGATTTCAACCCACGCTCCCCGCACGGGGAGCGACTATATTTGTCCGCGCCTGTCCACTGGACAAGCCCATTTCAACCCACGCTCCCCGCACGGGGAGCGACCGCCTTTAAATTCCCAGCCGCAAATCGTTATGGATATTTCAACCCACGCTCCCCGCACGGGGAGCGACGTAGTTCCTTTAAGTGTTTCCCAATAAGTAGCATTTCAACCCACGCTCCCCGCACGGGGAGCGACCCGAAAAAAGTGGTATCGTGATGCCACAAGGACATTTCAACCCACGCTCCCCGCACGGGGAGCGACGCAAAATCAAGCCGCCGGGCTGCGTCTCGGCAGATTTCAACCCACGCTCCCCGCACGGGGAGCGACCGGACGGGATAACTCTCGGCGCGGCCGGCACGCATTTCAACCCACGCTCCCCGCACGGGGAGCGACCTGCACAACACCCCGACTCCCCCCGCGGGGGACATTTCAACCCACGCTCCCCGCACGGGGAGCGACGGGGCGAGAATCTGTCCGCGCTTTTCGGCTACGATTTCAACCCACGCTCCCCGCACGGGGAGCGACATGACCTGCCCGACGCTTTCAAATGCGCGGCGCTATTTCAACCCACGCTCCCCGCACGGGGAGCGACTGCTATCAATGGTACTTCAGAATATCCCACCGATATTTCAACCCACGCTCCCCGCACGGGGAGCGACAGGGTTGAAGCGAGGTGTCCCCAACTGTATTGCATTTCAACCCACGCTCCCCGCACGGGGAGCGACCTTCCGCACTGGAAAAAATCGGCATGAGACCAGCAATTTCAACCCACGCTCCCCGCACGGGGAGCGACGCTGCGGCGCATCATCAGGAAGCACCGGTATAACGCTATTTCAACCCACGCTCCCCGCACGGGGAGCGACTTTGCTGTTCTTGATGTATCTGTGCTGGCATGATATTTCAACCCACGCTCCCCGCACGGGGAGCGACAGCGCAAAGTAACAATTCTGTCGATCAGAATCATAGGCTTTGCACAAAAAGTATACCACAAAACAGTCCTTTTGAGAATCAGCTTAGCCGAAAATGCGGTAATTTTGCCGGAAAAACCGTGAAATCCGGTGCGAACCTCCCTGCAAAAGGCTGGAGGCTTGCGCTTCGCACGGGCGATTCGCGCGGCGCGCCCTTACAGCATCAGCAGCCCTTCCGGGGCGTAGCTCGTCTTCACGCCAATGTGCTCAATCCGGCTTTCGTAGTGATTGCCGAGGTTGTAAAAGCGCAAACTGTCCTTTTCCGGGTCAATCAGCTGCCGAAGTTCCGCCTGAAGCAGCTTGTACTGTGCGGCATCCAAAGAGCACTCAAATACGGAATTCTGCACGCGCTGACCGTGGACGACGCAGCGCTTGGCGACTTGCCGCAAGCGGCGTTTGCCGTCTGCATCGACGGTGGAAACATCGTAGGTGATTAGAACCAGCATCGGGAACGCCTCGCTTTCGGGTTATTTCCAGAGGAATGGGGGATAACCGTCTGTGTCGCCGCGGAGGGTGCGCGCAAGCAGCAGTGCCTGTACATAGGGAACAAGCCCCCGCATGATTTTTTCTTTCAGGAACGGGTGGGTGATTTCTTCGCGTTTGCGGTTTTGCCACGCGGTCAAGAACTGCTTGCGCCCGGCATCGTTCAAGAAGACGGCGCCGCTTTCCTGCCGGTCGAAGTGCTTGTCCTGCAGCACACGGTTGTTCACCAGCGTGATGCAGAGGCGATCTGCCATCGGGGCACGCAGTTCTTCCATCAGGTCAAGGGCGAGCGACGTGCGCCCCGGACGGTCGCGGTGCATGAAGCCGACGTAGGCATCCAGCCCTACGCTTTCCAGCGCGGCAGCGCAGTCGTTGGCGAGCAGCACATAGGCGAAGGAAAGCAGGGCGTTCATGTTGTCCTGCGGCGGGCGGCGATTGCGGCCGTTCAGCAAGAAATCCGCCTTTTGAGTCAGTATCATTTCGTCGAATACCGAAAAATAATCGGCGGATGCGTCGCCTTCCAGCCCGCGCAGCACATCTAAATCAACCGCTGATTCAATTTGCGGCAGCTTGGCATCTAACGCAGCGGAAACATCCTTGAGTGCCTGCACATTCACGCGCAAGGCGTGGTCACGGATGGTACGCTCCAGCACCCAGCGCTGATTGTATACCTTGCCGAAGATGAAATTCCGTGCAATCAGGCAGCTGGCGGATAGGCTGTCGGCGCGCCGATACTGCTCGCGGCGCAGCAGAACATTGCCGCGCTCGCTGCCGCAGACGCGCGCTAAAAATCGCCCGCACGGTGTCAGAAACGTCAGCCCAATACCGCGCTCTGCGCAAGCACCCATGAGTGCTGGACTTGCGCCTTTGTAGGAGAAAGTCAGAATGCCCTCCAGCATCAGCAGGGGATACTGCGCGCGCTTTTCCTCGCCCACATGGACGACGATATTCTCGTTTTCCAGCGACAAGTACGCGTCTTCCGTCGTCACGAACAGCGTATTCAGCATCTTTCTCATGGCGAATCCTCCGCAATACGGGCGTGCATGTAGGCGCGGACGCTGCCAGTTCGGCTGAGCCGCGGAACGCATACATCCTTGAGCGAGCAGGCATTGCAGCCCTTGTGCGCCCGAACGGATGGCGTATGTCCGCGCGCCTGATTCTCCAGCAGTTCTGCAAGAAGCGATAGCGTCCGCGCACGGAGGGATTCATCCAGCGCGACCCGCGTCCGCCGGCGGGGTTCGCCATAAAACAAGCTGCCCTCCGGGATGGCACAGCAGAGCATCTCCTCCAAGCAGAGCGCCTGTGCGCACAGCTGCACCTCGTCGGCATCCTGCGTTTTGTCTGACCCTTTTTTGTATTCTACCGGGTACGGCAGCCACAGCCCTTCGCGTCCGTGCAGCGCAACACCGTCGGGACTGCGGTGGAACTCCACCACGTCGCTGACGCCGTGCAGGTGCAGGCGGGCGGATTCCAGCCGCAGTCCGCGCAGAATCAGCGTATCGCCGCGCAATTCCGCTTCCGGGCCGTGATGCGCCGTTTGATGGAACACTTGCCCCTCCGCCGTGTGCGCATTTTCTGCCCACTGCTGCTCCAGAAAAATCAATCCCCATTGGCGGCGGCAGTAGGCGTAATGCTGCAAGGCGGAGAGGGTCGCGTCCTGCTGCGTCACCCCTTCACTTCGCAGGTGACGCCGTCCGGCAGATTCGCGTCATCCACCGTCCATTCGTAGTCCGTAAAGCTGCGCGGAACCGTCACGTCCGCCTTACGCGCTACACGCACGCGTTCAAACAGCTTCCACGCGGGGGCGTTGCCCAGTTCCTTCTCGTGGCGGAAAATGATGAGCTTGCGCACTGCCATCATGCCGCGCGCGGCGGAGTGGTCGTTTTCAAACATGTTGAGGATGGCATCCCACAGCAGGGCGAGGTCTTCTTCGCTGAATCCCGTGGTCTTGCGCGCCAGATTTGCGGATACGAACCCTTCCACGCGGTACAGCCCGTAGGGGACGATGTACTTGCGCCCCATTTCGGTGCCCTTCTTCTCCGCGTCCTTTTCCGTCGTGATGGCGACGCGGGTGATGGTCACTTCCTGCGGCACAATGGGGTCAACGCTGCGGGCAAAGCCCAGCTGCACCGGCCCGCGCACCTGACCGCAGTTCAGCGACGCCTTGACAAACGTCGTCATCACCGCGCCGAACGTCCGGATGTCGTAGTAGTGGCTGCACATATAATCGCGCAGCTTGCGGTCAATCTCCGGGTCATTCGACTTCAGTTTCTTTTTGAGGTCGTCCTCCTTGATGTCGCCGTAGCCGCAGGCCTCCAGCCCTTCACGGTCGCAGCGATTCAGCGGAACGCCATCCTGAATATAGATGCCGTAATGCGGGTCGCCCTCCTTGACGGTTGCCACATAGTCGCGAATCTTGCGCTTCAGGCACACGTCCGTCACCAGCCCCAGACCCGTTTCCGGGTCGGTGCGGGGCATATTGCCGGCATCGGGGTCACCGTTGGGATTGCCGTTCTGCACGTCGAACAGTACCACGAAATCATAGCGATTGCGAATCACGTCAGACATTGCTGTTTTCCTCCTTTTTCGTGAAGAACTTCTGCTTCTGATGATAGTAGCCCAGCTGGAAAATACCCTGATCCTGTAGGTTCAGGCGCGCGGGGTAGCTGTCAGTCAAGCGCCCGCACAGCTCCGTCATCTGCTTGTCGTAATAGATGAAATAGCCGGTGTCAAGTTTCTTCAGGTGACTCTGCGCCAGCTTCAGCAGCGTCGGGAAAACGATGCTGGGCGTTGCGCAGGCAGCGTTGAAGTAACGATCCATGATGGTAGCGTTGATGCCGGGATTTGCCTTCTGCTGGAGGCTTTCCAGCACCGCAAAGAGACGACCCAGCACATACGGTGCGTAATTCGTCTGTTCGTTGAGTTGCACGTCGATGACCTCCTTGTACTGTGGATTGCTGCCGTTTTTCAGCAGCCATGCTTTGAGAATTGCCGCCTTGCCGCGGCTGACACTGTGCTCCGCATGGATGCGCAGCTCTGTTTGCGTCAGCAGCGAAACAGGGTAAGGCGTATCGCCAAGAATGGCGCGGAGCAAATCGCCCACCAGATGCGACGGCGGCAGCTTGTCCCTGCTGTTGGGATTCGCTGTTTCCTTGAGCAGCGAATAGGCGGAAAGTGTTTCACGCGTGTCATAGGATGGGCGAATGATGTTCAAACGCTCCTGATGACGCGCCAAATTCGCGGCAAAATCGCCAAACGTCCCTTGCAGGAAGAAACGAACCGACAGGCGGGACGCATTCGGCGACAGCCCCAGAATGTAGAAGGGTGTACGGGAATCCAGCGGAACATTCTCCCACTGAAGACCATGCCCAAGGCGGATGGCTTTCATGATGCCGTCCAGCGTATTCTGCGTCATGTCTTCGTTTGTCCCCAGCAGAGCGGCAAAGCAGTCGCTGTAAGCGGATTGCGCCGTTTCTGCCCAGTAAACGAGGGTGGCAGATCCCAGCAGACTGTGGTAATTCTTCTCGCGCAGCATGTAATTGAGGGCTTCACCGTAGGCAAAGGCGGCGTGATTTCCGACGGGGGCGTTCAAGCCCTGCCCCTTATTCCGCCCATAGGATTCAAAAGCGAGGGCATTGAAGGAAACCAGCGACGCGCCGGAGGACTGTGCGCCGACAACGCCCTTGATGCTTGGATGCAGCATGGCAATGGTGTCCTCGTCGCCTGTAACCAGACAGCGGCCTTGTACCGCATCGCTCTTGCCGCCGGCAACGCTCGCCTCCCACGCTGCACGAATTTCCGACACTTCGTGCGCCATTTCGGGTTTGCCTGAGGCGCCCATCATGCAGAAAACGAGATTGCCGCCCTTGCACAGGTCATCGAAATGCTCCTGCAGGGCAGGGGACTGCGCTGCCTTTTCAGGCTGCCAAGTGTCAAAAAAGCGGAGAATTGCCTGCGCCATCGGGCAGGATACGCCGTCCAGCAGCGCATGATGCTTCTGGGCACTGGTTTGGAAACAGGCTTCTGCCTCTTTGACGGGGTTTTTGCCTGTGCCGTTGTACGGCTCATTGGTGATGCCCAGCAGGTACTTGGCATTGTCGCAGAGAAAGCAGGCTGCCCTGCCGCTGGTGCGCTTGACGGGCGTTGGCAGAAAGTCCTGCACCGGAAGCAGCTTGCCCTTATCGTTTGCCGCGCCGAGCATTTCTACCGACGACACCTGCCCGTCAGCAGTCAGACACAAGCCCCACTGCACCTTGACGGCGGACCAGCCGGGACGCTTCAACGTGCCCTGTGCGGCGAGCGAATCGTAGCACCGCACGAGCGATTGCAGAATCATTTCACCACCTCACAGTCTGTCAAGTCAATCACGCCATGCACCATCTGCGCCCGGAAGAACATCGGCTGGATGTTTTCCAAATCAGAATAGTCCATATCAAAAATCATATAGCCCAAATCCCGCGTTTCGTCGATGGTGGGGATGTCGCCGCCCTCCCAGAGCCGGAAATGCGCCGTACATTCTCGACAGCCAAGATACGGCTGCATGTACGCTTGACCGCTGCGAAGACGCCGCTTCACGATGTCCTGAAACTTGCCGGGATTGTCCGACGGATTGGCCTTGTCGGTCATCTCGAAGTGAGCTTCAATGACGTAGTGCACGTTTCGCAGCATGGTGGTAGCGCGCTGCTGAATATCGGCGTTTCGGTCGATGTAGGAGCGCTTCTTGCCGTTGGCTTCGGTCAGCACGTTGCTGGCGGAAATCTTAGATGCCACTTCGTTGCGGAGAATGTTCGTGAAGCGGATGGGCTTGCAGACGTAGATTTTATCCACATGCCATTTTAGGCCTGGATGGTAGTATACACTTTCTACCATTCCGCGGGCGGCGCTGGGCGTGGGAACGTCATAGCTGACACGCTCAACCTTCATTTCAGGCCGGGTGAAGCAAGCGTACTCGCCCCACACCTCCATTTTGATGGACATTGGTTCACCTCCTCATTCTTACTTCTCAATCAACACTTGCCGATGTGGGCAAGTGACAGTTCGCAAGGGGACGAATGGGTGTATCGTCAGCAACTCACTTCCTTTCGTTTGACAAGAACAGTATAGCACGGCACAGCACATATGTCAAGAAGAAAATTCACTAAACTAGAAAATAATTTTGAGATTGAACAGAACTATCAATCATGGTTTGACACGCCAGCGAAAAGATGATAAAATGCCAAAGTCGGATGGAAACGGCGGGCAATTCGCTGCTTCTATCTGTGGGTTGAAATACTAAGCTAGACAATCGTCTAACGGGGCGGGCGGTGAGCGCAATGCTTGCCGCCCGTTTCAGTTTTCCTTCATTATATGTCAGGCGAATAGCCCCAGTCCGCTCGTGCAGCTGACCTGCAAGCCGCATTCCGGCGTGTACAATTTGATATCGCTCAGAATGCCGCAGTGCGCGTCGGTGATTTCCGTGACGCCGCCGATGCTGCACAACGCCTGATACTCGCGGCGGTAGATACTCACGCCGCAGCGCCCCAGGCGGCGGAAAAGCTCACGCGAATAGTGCCCATCACGCAGGGCTTTGATGTCCTCGCTGTTTTCAGGTGTCGGAATGTACACCGTTACCGTATCTGTGTCGATAAAGCGGAAATGCTCGGCGGTTTCGCGGAAAGCAAATCTTGCTTCGGATGACAGCGTTTTGCTGGTATCCAGTAAATCATTTTCGGACGAAACGGGTCGTGAACGCTGCTGATTTTCGCCGCGCTTGAAGAGCAAATCGCAAAAATACGCGTGGATGGCTTTGCGGCTGCCGATGTCCTCTGCATACAGGCGCAGCACTGTGCGGCAGCTTTCAATGTTTGGGCGCATGATGGGTGGAACCGCGTGTTCGGTCTGGTAGATGTGGACGATGCTGTCCTGCGCCGCTTCCTTTCCCTCGCGATTGCAACGTCCGGCGGCTTGCAGAATGCTGTCCAGTCCGGCTAATTCGCGGTATACGGTCGGAAAATCCACGTCAACGCCCGCTTCAATCAGGCTGGTGGAGATGACGCGGCAGCACTGTTTCTTGTCTAAGCGTTCGCGAATTGTGGCAATGGTGCGTTCACGGTCGATGGCGTTCATCAGCGTGGAGAGATGGAAACGCCCCTCTTCCGGCAGGGCTTCGTACAGGCTGCGCGCCTGTTTGCGGGAATTGACGATGCACAGCACGGCATTTTCCTGACGAATCCGCGCGGCTAATTCCTCGTCCGAAACCATCCCGTCCTGCTGGAAGGTGACGCGGCGAAGGCTGCTGAACAGCGCATCCGGGTCGGGAACAAGCTCTTGAATGCGGGTGCCCGCGGTGAAGCCGCTGAAAATGGACAGCAATTCGGGCTGCGTCGCGGTACAGAGAACGGCGGTGACGCCGTAATGCTGAACCAGCTGGTCGATTACCGAGACGCAGGGGCGCATCAGCGAAATCGGCAGCGTCTGCGCCTCGTCGAAAATCACCACGCTGTTGGCGACGTTGTGGAGTTTGCGGCAGCGGCCGGGCTTGGCGGCGTAGAAGGATTCAAAGAACTGCACGGCGGTCGTGACGATGACGGGGGCATCCCAGTTTTCGCAGGCAAGGCGCTTGCGGAGGGCATCGGGCGTTTCGGCATCCGTATCGGGCAAATCCACCTGACTGTGATGCTCCACCACGTTCTCATCGCCCAGAATATCCCGAAAGACCTTCGCATTTTGGTCGATAATGCTGGTGTAGGGGATGACGTAGATGATGCGCTTCATCCCATGCTTCACTGCGTGGCTGAGCGCAAAGGCAAGCGACGAAACCGTTTTGCCGCCGCCCGTGGGGACGGTCAGGCTGTACAAGCCCTGCGGATCTTCGCTGCCACGCAGGCAGCGCCGCAGCACCTCGTTGCGCAGCGCGCAGAGGTCGGACTTGGGCTCTTCCAGCCATTTGGCAACGTGCGCTTGCAGCTTTTCCAGCAGCGCGGGCATGGAATCGCCGATGCCGCGCGGCTTTTCTTCCTTGCTGAGCGCGCGCTCCGTGTCCAGAAAATCAGCATCCACCAGACAGGAGAACAGCATCCGGATGTACATGGCAGTCAGGCGCGCATCATTCCGCGGAAGCCACGACGGTGTGAGCTGAACGCCTGTTGGCAAAGAAATCTCACTGCGCCACGCGGATGGATCATCGCCGCCGGTCAGTTTTTTGTTCAGCCGTGCGCACAATGTGCCATCATCGAGGCTGGAACGGGTTCCCAAGTCGGGCAGACCGCCGTGATGCCCCGCAATGGCAAACGCCGCAGGCATATCGCCAAAATCTGCCGCCGCCTTCGCACCTGCCGTGCTGTGGTCCACCTTGGCAGTGTGTTCCGGGTCACGCTGGCGGCGCTGCCCGTTGGGGCTGTACTTGCCGATATCGTGCAGCAAGGCTGTTCTTTCGGCGTGAGAACTCGCTCCAAAAGAAGCAGCAAATTTCGCAGAACGCGTCGCTGTGCCTTCCAAATGCTCCTTGAGCGGCTGATAGCTGCCGTCCTCGCGGAGGTGGGTGACGTATTCCATACAGAAAACCCTCCCGACATAATCAATTTGTGTGTATCTAATGTTAATAATAGTATAGCATCATAATAATCTGTTGTCAAGAAAAATAAAACTATCGAGCACTTGTTGTCAAGCACTTCCGGGAAAAACAATGCGCAAAGCAGGGATATATTTGTGCGCTGCTGCCCTTGCAATGCCGCCGCCAAAATGATATGATGGAAATGAACAAAAAAAATACAGAAAAGGAGTCTTCCATATGGCAAAGAAAACGAAAACCCAGCCGAAAGCGCGTAAAACAATCACCTCCAATAATCTCGCTGATTTATCAAAACTCGTTCAAGCACTTAAAATAGACGATGAGAATCCGGAAAATCAGCAAAAGCCATCGGCGCTTGACAAAAAAATCATCTACAATGAGTTCCAGAATTCAACGTACACGCTGGTGTCGCCGATGGCGTACCTTATTGGCATCGACAAAGAAAACTTTGGCGAAGAAAATGCAAGGCCATTTCTGCTGAAAAGCTACGAAGAACTGGACGCGCACAAAGAGGCGCGCATTATCCGCAATCTGTGCCGCATTCGCACGGCGATGGAACGCAATTATCCAGCCATTGTGAATGAATTTCGCATGAGTTTCCGCAATATCGGCAGCGTGCCGAATCTCATTCCATCAGAAGCGGTGGCGCAGCTGGAACAGGACGGCGTCAGAATTTACAAAGCAAAGCCGGATATTGACGAATACATTATCAGCATCAATTGTGAAATCAGCAACCGAATCAATCAAGTGGCGCGCTTTTTCCCGGAATGGGTGAAGTGGGACTATGTGAAACCCATTTTCCTGATGCCGAACGGGACGAAAAAAGATGGTATCAAAAAAGCAGGGGAATACTATAAAAGCGATACCCGCCGCTACCCGTTCCATTGCTGGATTAACTGGGATGCCGTTGCTACAAGCCCGGAGAGCAAGGGCAATATCCTCTATAATGATGAAAAATTCGTAACGATTCTCTATGAACGCCACGAAGACCGCTTTGAAAACCTGTCGCTGGTGCGCGATGCGGGCAACAGCACGATGCGCAATCTGGGCAGGCTGCTGGGGCAGTGCAAAAAATGCCTGATTGCGGTGGACTGCGAAAATTCGGATGCCGTGAAGCTCGCGGCGGCGCTGAGCAGCCTCCCGACCGAGCAGCTGGGCAAAATATCCAAGGTGATTCTGTTTGACAGCGAGTATACAACGGCACAATGGAAAACGCTGGTTGACCGCACGCTCTCTACGGCGGTGGATGAAAAAGCGAACCTTGAGCTGGAACATATTAAGGTCGAGCGGCTGAACCAGAACAAATCGCAGTGCGATATGGCACTGGCGGTGCGGACAAGCCGCGAAGTGTATACCTCCGGCGTGGATGCGGTCATCCTTGTTTCATCGGACAGCGACTACTGGGCGATGATTCGCCAGCTGGACAGCGTCCGCTTCCTTGTTATGCTGGAGAAGGGCAAAACGGGCATGGCCATCATGGACACCTTGGCGCGGCATGAAATCCCGTTCTGCTTCATTGACGACTTCTGTACGGCGGCATCGTACAACATCAAAACCAGCACGCTGATCAATGCAATTCAGGAGCAAATCAATCAGCAGCTGGCGGGAGAAAGCACGAAACCATTCAACGTTCGCGAGATGATGGAGACGGCGCTGCAAAACTCGTGGATTATGATGACGGACAAGGAGAAGGAAGCGTTTTACAAGCGATACTTGCTGTGCATGAAACTGAATGTCAGCCAGGATGGCGCGGTCAGCATCACGCTGGGATAAAGGGCAGCGCCTTAGCGCTCGCGGCTGATGATGATGCTGGAATTTGGCAGGATGTGCAAAAAAGCTGCAAAACTCATTTCTGCAAGTTGAACCCTTGACAGCAACTGCAAAAACATGGTACAATTTGATTACCGACTGCATCCAATTGCATATATAACTGCGATACGGCAGTGCATGATGCACGGAATCCTTGACTTTGAATGGTGGAGCGAAGGAGGGCTTTCCTATGACAAACGCAGGACGTTGGTTGATAATTTGGATTGTGCTGATCATGCTTCTGCTGATGGGAGGCATCATCTGTGCGAACGCGGAAGAAACGATTTCCGATGCAATGACGAATGAAGAAATCATGGAGTGTTACGGTCTGCCGGAAAAAATAGAACTTCATGAGACTGATTTGGTGGCGGACATTGCAAATATCGAAGTGCTTGATGAGCATTTTGTAATGGAATCAGCAGTGCCGCGTGATGGCGCAAGCGGGCTGGTCATCAAGGGTACGTTTGTGGATGATGGAATTGAAGTGAACGTAACAATTAACATTTCGGTAAATGAATATCGGCTTGAAATCGGGAGTTATCAGCCATTCGAAATAAAAGATTTCTACTTTGATACAAGCATGGATGTGCAGGCAGACTTTACAACGGATGCGGAGGAGGATGACAAACAGCCGACGGAAATAGAACTGATTCGTATCCCGTGGTTTACTGCCTATGCAATGCAAGTATGCACGTTGATCACAGGGGAATTCAAAATGGATGGCAGCGTGGACATTACATTCAAAAATCAAGGCGGTAAATGCAAATTTGCTTATGCCAATGGGCAGTGGAACAATGAATGCATAGCAGGCACAAAGTCGTTTGAAATCAATATGGAGGGTAAGGCGGAATTTATAATCAAGGGCGGAATTACGATAACCCCCATCGCGGGATTCTGTGACCTTGTGCGCGTGTCGGTTGTGGAAAAAATCGGCATGAGTGTAAGCAAAAGCTTTGACCCAATGGTTCCCCAAACAGCACTTTGCTCGGATGTGAAACCGTACTGGAAGGTGTATCCAGAAGCAAAGATCGGTTTAATTCCAAAAGCCGGGGCAAAAGTACCAGCCTTTATCGGCGATGGCAAATGCTCGATTACAACGACGGGAAATGGAATCCAATTACTGGAAGATAAAGAGTATCATTTTGAAGGGTTCAAAAGAGTGTCGGAGTGCACTTGGCGGACAACAACTGTGAATTTCTTTTCCGAAGATGGTGTATTATATGCAACGAAACGCTTTGCAATCAATGAAACACTAAGCGCTGAAAAAGCGCAGCGACCGCTTATAATGCAGGGGAGAGTCTTTATCGGCTGGCGAGTGACAAAAGAGGATGGTACGTTGGTTTCAGAAAGTTTACCTGTTGTGGTGGGCAAAGAAACACTCAATTGCACAGCGCAGTGGGACGCTGTTTCAGAAAAACCTGGATACACGCTCCCGGAAGACGATGATCAAGGATATGCTGAACGGGTTGGCAAACCTCGTATTTCGTCTGTGAATGAAAAAGAAGAAGCCTACCAGATTGTTGGCGCCGAGCAGCAAGGTGCAACGCTGTATTGCAGATTGATTAAACCTGGAAATCCCGATTATCAGAATTACACAAAAGCATATCAGGGCAGTGTTACAAGCACAGGCCCCACTGTGCAGTATGTTGTTTTTGATGACGGCTTTTACGGAACTAGCGGTGTATGTGGCGGAAAATCGCTAATTGGTATTCAGTTCGCCGACTCTATGCGGCATACTGGAAACAACAGCCGAAATTATCGGTTGCAATGGGTGCATTTGCCTGCAAATATGGTGGATTCGCCTTATTTTCCTGAGTGCTATTCGCTGCAGGAAATTTCGATTCCATCAGGGGTAACAAGCATAGCGTCAAGTGCCTTTGATAGATGCTACTCATTAAAGAAAATAGAAATTCCTGATACAGTACAAACGATTGGTCAGAATGCCTTTCGACATTGCTATTCGCTGGAGGAAATAACGATTCCCGAAGGTGTAACACAGATTGGAAAATTGGCATTTGGAGATTGCACGTCTTTGCGTACGTTACATCTCCCGTCGACACTCACCAAATTTGATACGGTTTTGTACAACAATCCGCAGCTTGAGCAGTTGGAACTGCATGTGTCAGGTGATTTGCAATTTGGCAATGCGAACATAGAAAATCTGCGCAAAGTTAATATTAGCGGTAAGAATATTGATATGACGTATGCTATATTCAGCAAAGCTATCGAAACAATTACAATTCAAGGGGAAACAATTCGTATTCCCGACAATGTATTTAAAGAACATCCCAACTTGACTTCTGTTACCCTTATAGCGAATGAAATTTATCTTGGAGAATATTCGTTTGCTGACTGTTATGCATTGCAGGAAGTTACAATTTCTCAATGCTCTAAACTGTATCTTGGAAACAGTGCGTTCTTAAATTGCAAAAACCTGGAGGTGTTTTCGTTTGGCGGGACGGTTTATCCTTATCGGCAGGAAGGGAAAAATCAATCTGAAACATACCTGCTGAATGCTTTTGACGGCACAGCCATTCATCAGCTGAACCTTCATCTGAATGTGGGACGCATAAAGATTACACTAATGCCTTTGCTGGAAAATCTAACGCTGACGGGTTCTGTGGATACGATTATGTCCATTTCCGGAAACATGATGCTGAAAAAGATCGCATTACCGTCAGGGGTAAAAACAATTACAGCAATATGTAACAATCCGATGCTGGAAGAATTGCAGCTGCCATCCAGCATACAAACAATTACCCAAATTAACAACAATGGAAGGCTGAAAGCGCTGGTAATTCCGGAGAATGCAAGCCTTGCGGACTATGCGCTGTCAGATAATCCTTCGCTGGAGACGGTTCATCTTCCGCAATCGCTGAAAATGGTGCCGATTGGATTGCTCCAGAATTGTACGTCACTAAAATATGTACAGCTGCCGACACAGCTGGAACAGATTGGCGGAAAAGCATTCTATGGATGCGCATCACTGCAAAACATCACACTTCCTGAATCGCTGCTGCGAGTCGATGACTATGTGTTCACGAACTGTACGGCGCTGACGAAAATGACAATTCCAAGGGCAGTTTGGTGCTTTGGCAATGATTCGCTGACGGGATGTACGAATTTGAAAACCGTATATGTTCTTTCGGACGAGGCGTTTGTTTTCTTCCCTGATGACAACTTCTATGGTGAACGAACCATTTACTGTCCACAGAATCAAGCGACGTGGAGCGTGACGGAGTCTACGCGTGTTGCGATTGATGCACCAGTCTATACGCTGCGCATTCACTACCCGGATGGGCGAGATGATATGGTAAAGACGCGTACAGCTGGCGATACGCTGGTTGAACCGCGGATTTATAGCATGGGAATTAAAAACAGTGACTGTATTCGCTGGTTTAGTGATGCAGAATGGACAAATCAGATTACATTTCCAAGTGTTATGCCAGAGAAAAATTTGGATATTTACTTGGGGTATACCTACAAGCTGTGGGATGATTTTGTCAATTGGGATAAGCTGGATGGTAATTACGATTGGGATGAATACGATCCAGCTACGGGAAATTGGCGGCAGGTACCGAAACTGATTTCTTACAACAACAACCAGCGGTACTTCCACATTCCGGATCAGTTTGAGATAATGTATGCTGATGCAATCCATGAGGGAATCAGATACTTGGAGATTGGCGCATCCATGCGGCAGATTGATCCTGCGGCTTTCCGCTCGGCAGTGGATTTGGAACGCTTTTATGTTGATCCGGCGAATACACATTATTATGCACAGGATGGCGTCCTGTATAGCGCAGATGGAACATTGATAGCTTATCCATACAAAAAGGACAATCAGCAGTTTACAGTGCCAGATGGCGTTACAAGCATTGGAGCGTATGCCTTCGCAATTCCGGCGGGAAAAGAATCGCCGCTGCTTCAAGTGCAATTGCCGTGCAGTGTAACAAGCGTGGCAGAAAATGCATTTGCAGGGCATGAACGGCCGTTTGCAGTGATGACGGAAAATACGTCCTTGAATGCTCAAATCGACGCAGAAGGCGTATTTTGCAATCCGGCGCCGCTTGTGCTGATGTCAGAGGACAACATGGTGAGCTTTTATCTGCTTTCCGCAGGGCTACCGCTTCCTGAACTGCCGAATCCAATGAAGGATGGCGCATACTTCATTGGCTGGAGTTTGAAAGAAAATGACGATGTGGCGGATTTGTCAGCGCTGACACTTCCTGCAGATGGAATGGTACTCTACGCGTGCTGGTCAAAGAAGGTGCAGTATCAGACAGCGCTGCCGGCGATGCTGAAAATCATTGAAAGCGAGGCGTTCCTAAATGCGCCGATGGTAAGTGTGCGATGCCCGGATGGATTGACGACGATTGGAAGCCGCGCGTTTGCTGGATGCGATCAGCTGCGAGACATCTATCTGCCTGACAGCGTTCAATACATAGCCGAAGATGCGTTTGCAAACGTGCCGCAACTGACGATTCATACGCCAGCGGGAAGCATTGCGGAAAAATGGGCGAAAAAGCAAGGCATTACGGTTGTGCCTGAGCGGGAAGAACCTTAATTGCCATTTCCGAACATGCGTACGTCCTTTCTCTTCGGGTATAAACAGCATCGGCACAGCGCCAAGTTTTCATTTGACGCTGTGCCGATGATTTTGTATGATGCTATTTCCGAATTGGTTCATCACGGAATCGACGAAGAAGGAAAGATGCGTTTTTATCCTCTTTTTCCTTATTCTTTTATATTCCTCACGCTGCCCCTTTCCACAAGGTGCACCGGCAAAATAACCTTCTTCTGCGCAATCTCTTCCTTCCGCAGCTGCGCCAAAATCATCTCCGTCGCCAAAGTGCCTTTCTTCTCCGAATCCTGATGAATCGTCGTCAGCCCCGGAATCGCCAGCTGCGAAATATAATGATCATCAAAGCCCACAATCGACTTATCGCGCGGCACACTTACCCCGCACTCATGCAGCCCGGACATGATGCCCGCCGCCAGAATATCCGCCGAGGCGAAAATCCCCGTGATTTCGGGACGTGTGCTGAGTTGATGCCCCAGCTTCTTGCCCTCCTGCACGGAAATTTCCTGCGTAAAGACAAGCGCCGGGTCGTACGGCACGCCGTATTCCGCCAAGGCGCGGCGATAGCCCTGCAGGCGCAGTTCGATAACGCCTGCGGGGGAAATCGGCGGCGACGCGAACGCAATCACGCGGTGGCCGTTCTCCAGCAGGTACTTCGTGGCGAGGTAGCCGCCTTTTTCATCCTCCAAGCCGACGCAGCAGATGTTCGGGTCGTCCACATAGCTGTCGATGAGGACGACGGGAATGCCCAGCTTTGCTACGGCATCGAAGAACGAATCCTGAAACAGCCCCGTCATAATCAGCCCGGAGAGCCGCCAACTGTGAATCAGCCCTTCCAGCGCGGCGACGCTTTCGGCGGAGCGCAGCATCAGGTAGTAGCCGGCTTCACGGGTGCGCTGCTCGACGCTGGCGGCGACGCTGCTCATGAAGGGGTCGCTGACGGTGCTGCCGGTGGTGCGCGGCGTGATGTAAGTGACCATGGCGATGATGGCAGACTGGTCGTTCGCCAGCGAGCGCGCGGACATGCTGGGAACGTAGTGTTCGCGCTCGATAATCTCCCAGATTTTTGCAACCTTCTTTTCGGAAACGCGGCTTTTGCGGTTATGCACCACGTTGGAAACGGTTGTAATGCTTACGCCTGCTTCGGCGGCAATGTCTTTGAGTGTGACCATGCGATGCTCCATTTTATGCAGTGTTTTAGGCGTGGTAATCTGCGCGGATCAAAGAGAACGGACGAAGTCCGCGAAGTCCGTGCGCATCATAAAAAGTATACCAGTCTTTGAAGTTGTTCGCAAGCGGTTTCTGGAAAAAAATCCGTTCAAAAAGGGGAGACAGCCGAAACTGTCCCCCCTTTTTGAACGTTTTGGAATTATTCCAGTTCAGCCAGATAGTCCTTAATCGGCAGGTCGCCGGGCTTGCCGGTTTCCGGCGCGGTCAGACCAGCCTGAATGGTTTCGGAGCTGGTGGCGTCGATGGGCGCAACGGCTTCAGAGAAGGTGATTTCGTCCAGGTAGATGACGCACTTGGCGAACGCGCGGATGTGCAGGGCGTTGGTCATGCCCGGGAAGCCGGACGCTTCGAGGTCGATGACGAGATCCTGCCATTCGGTGGTGATGACCGGGTGCGTGCCGTCCGCCAGCACAAGGTCAGAGAAGCGCGCCGCGTAGAACTTGGCGTCTTCCGGATGCCAGTCCATGATGAGCTTGTTCTCTTCGCCGCCTTCCGCGCCCTTGATGCGGATGGTCAGGTACTTGCAGTAGGAAACGCCGTCCAGACCCCACATGTCAATGGCTTCGCCCCAGTTCGCCATCCAGTCGGCGGCATGGGCGTAGTAGTCGTCTTCGCTGTCGTAGTCTTCCGGGTCATACGCCTTGGGGCGCATGTCGAGCTTCAACGCGCCGTCCTCATTCTTTGCGCGCAGGTTCGCCCAGTTGTCCCACCAGAGGTGCACGCCGTTGGGCGCAAGCTCAGGCTTGGCATTCGGGTCACGGTCGTCAAAGTTGTCCCACAGGTAGGTTTCGCCTTCAGCGAACGCAACGGCTGCCATCGCGAACACCATCGTCAGGGAAAGCAGGAAAGCAAGGAACTTCTTCATGGGGATACCTCCTTTATGATGTTGACGGGTGGATAGGTTTAACGCTCAACCTATCGTTGACATGATTATAACATACCATTTGCCACATGTCAAGAGGGGGAAAGAGGCTTTTTCTGAAAATTTTTATCTTCAGGCACATTGCACATTTCCAAATTTCCTGCTATAATCATGGCATAGGTTTAGCGCTTAACCAAATGCGGACAATTTCCACACACTGGAAACGCCGCGGCGAACAAGGAGGACATGAACGATGAAGAGAACCACCCCCATCCTGATGCTTGTGCTGATGCTTCTGCTGACCGCGTGGATGATGCCCGCGACTGCCGAAGAGAATCCGACGCTGCTGACCCTCTACGAAGGCCCGAAGACGATGAGGACCTCCGCGACGGCGAAAGTTACCGCGAACGGCAACGACCTGTTCGTCTATGACGTGATGGTCAACCACGAACACATCTGGAACGCCAACACCCAGCCGACGACCACGCCTATGACCTATTTCGACTTCGAGGGCAAAGTGCGCATCGAGGTTGAAATGCCCGGTCTGCCGGACAAAGTAGAGAGTGCAGCCGTCATTCCGCAGGCGTGGGGGATTACGCCCGAAGTCAAGGACGGCAAAGTTTCCTTCATAATTACGGAGCCGGGGCAGTACACCGTTGTCTTTAACGATAACGTCAACAAGGCGCTGCACATCTTCGCCAATCCACTGGAAACGGACGTCCCTGACCCCGACGACCCGAACGTCTACTATATCCCCTCCGGCGAGTGGGTCATGGACGCCATCACGCTGGAAGACGGGCAGACGCTCTATATCTCCGGCGGCGCGGTGCTGCATACCATTATCTCCGTCAATAACGCCAAGAACGTCCGCATCTGCGGGCGCGGCATCATCGACGGCAGCGACTACGATGCGTGGAATCAGCCCGGCTCGTATGCGCGCGTCCCGATTGATCTCAATCACGCGAAGAATGTCACCATCGACGGCATTATCGTCGCCAATTCCAACTGCTGGAACGTCAATTCTTACTCCTCCAAGCATGTGGAAATCAACAACGTCAAGGTCATTTCCGGCCGTCAAAATGGCGACGGCTTCACCTTCCAGTCCTGCACCGACCACACCGTGACGAACAGCTTCGCCCGCACATGGGATGACAGCCTCGTCATCAAGAACTACTCCGGCTCCACCAAGGGCATCACCTTCCGCAACATGCAGGTATGGACGGACCTCGCCCAGTCCATGGAAATCGGCTACGAAACCGACAAGGGTTGGACGCTTGACCCCGAAATCAGCGATGTGCTGTTTGAGAACATCACTGTGCTGTACAACTTCCACAAGCCCGTTATCAGCATCCATAACAGCGACGATGCGTATGTGCACGCCATCGTCTACCGCAACATCGTCGTCGAAAACGCCTTCATGCAGGGTGATAACGGCAATAATAAGGAATTAATTGAGATGACGCTGCAAAATTCGGCGTGGTCGACGGTCAAGGATGAGTTTGGGTCGATTGATGATGTGCTGATTGATGGCCTGACGGTGCTGCGGACGCTGGATGGGAAAGTGCCGGCGTCGAGATTGTCGGGGTATGGGGAGGAGAATCGGATTACGAATGTGACCTTGCGGAATGTGACGATTCTGGGGGAGAAGATGACGAATTTGAAGCAGATGAAGCTGCGGTATGATGATTATTGTGAGGGGATTGTTGTAGAGTAAGCCAAAAGAGGATAAACACGCGGAAGAAGTAAGGGAAAAGCGCTCAACTCAATCGCGCGAAGGGGTCAAGGGGCAATTGCCCCTTGCAGGGTCAAGGGACAGCGTCCCTTGTGG
>ERZ779865.1136-NODE-1136-length-20427-cov-5.751031_pt1 | contig 20427 bp, 20 predicted proteins | sample MGYA00433088_ERZ779865 | MGnify/ENA primary metagenome ERZ779865 (study PRJEB29588, sample SAMEA2151703) | human gut metagenome | biome: human gut; feature: human-associated habitat; material: faeces | place: Denmark | collected 2008/2010 ... | reverse complement strand
GCAATCGGCAGCATCAAAAGCAGACTGCCTAAGAGAATCACGGATAAAAACCCTAAACTAATCACTTGAAATGATGTTATATGTCGATGTCTTGATCTGTTTGTCTGTTGCATAACCATATCCCCATAATCTGAATTTCTTTTTTATATTTCCTTTTTTATATAATTTTTTCATTTTCTCCTTATACATTGTTTATACCAATACATTTTCGTTGCGGTATACATTACATTTTCCTCATCGTTGTAATGTTAAAAAAATAAGTGTCTAATTATCCGGACACTTATTTTTTTAATCTTTCTATATAACATTTTCTTATCCATAACGTTATATTGTTTTGTTTATATCAAACTAATAGCCTCTGCGATGTTTTTAACTCCGATAAGTTTTATATTATGTTTATTCTGTATGCCATCTAGCGATGCCTGTGGCAATATACATATCCCGAAGCCTAACTTGGCTGCCTCTGCAATTCTTTGTTCTGCCATACTTACAGCTCTTACCTCACCAGATAATCCTACTTCACCAAATACAATTGTCTTGCTATCAATTACACTATTTTTATAACTTGACACGATTGCCATAATAATTCCCAAATCTAATGCAGGTTCGTTTAATTTTATTCCTCCTGCAATATTTACATAGGCATCGCAATCATTTATCTGAATTCCGATGCGCTTCTCTAATACTGCCATAAGCAGATTTACCCTGTTGAAATCTGTACCTGCCGCTGTTCTTCTTGGTATTCCGAAATTTGTTCTACATACTAATGCCTGTATCTCAATAAGTATTGGTCTGGTTCCTTCTATTGAGCACGCAATTACAGAGCCTGATGCGCCCTCTGGTTTTCCATTCAGCATAAATTCCGATGGATTTTTTACTTCGTTTAATCCATTTTCATGCATTTCAAATACACCTATTTCATTTGTAGAACCAAACCTGTTCTTTACACCTCTTAATATTCTATATGCTGCGTGTCTGTCACCCTCGAAATAGAGAACAGTATCAACCATATGCTCAAGAACTCTTGGTCCTGCCACTACACCCTCTTTTGTAACGTGTCCTACAATGAATATTGTTATAGACAGCTTTTTAGCCAGCTGCATAAATACATTGGTAGACTCTCTTACCTGACTTACGCTGCCCGGTGCTGATGAAATGTCATTTTTAAACATAGTCTGTATTGAATCAATCACTACTACATCAGGACTAAACTTTTTAATTATCTCTTCTATTATATCTAAATCTGTTTCACATAGAAGTGTCAAGCCATCTTTAAATTCTCCAATTCTGGTTGCTCGTATCTTAATCTGTTTTAATGATTCTTCTCCTGAAACATATAATATGTTTTTACCGTATTCACTAAGATTCCTACATACCTGTAATAATAGTGTAGATTTACCAATTCCAGGGTCGCCGCCTACAAGTATCAGAGAACCTTTCACGATACCTCCACCAAGCACTCTGTCTAGTTCCTCCATACCTGTTTTCGTTCTGTCCTCATTATCTAATGAAATATCTGATAACTGTGTCGGAGTCGGAATATCAGCAATTGTCCTTACAACACTGTTACATTTCTTAATAACCGGTTCTTCAACAAATGTATTCCATTCTCTGCAACCTGGGCATTGTCCTAACCACTTTGAGGACTCGTATCCACACTCCTTACAGAAAAATACACTTCCTTTTGTCTTTCCTGCCATATATAATCCTTTCATTTTAAATACTAAACCTATGTAAAATTAAAACCTGCCACATATCATATGCGGCAGGCCTCTTGTATACAAATTATTCTTTTACTAATCTTACTTTTGATGTTTCACCTTTATTAATTTCTACACTTATTACTAATTTCCCGCCAAGATTTGCTGTTACCTTACCTACATTTATATCATTTACATATACTTTATATGTTGCACCATCTTCAGCTTCTACTGTAATCTGTGCATCATCTTCACCTTCAATCGTGAAGCATACTTCTGTATCTGATTCATAGAAATTATTAACTGCTGTTCCTGGAACTGATTCATATACGAACATTCCATTTCTCTCTAACTTAGTTATCTCTTTAAAGGTTTTGACTTTATACATATCACCTTTGTGTTCAAAGTCTGATAATTTAGACTTCTCTCCTAACTCATAGTTACCAAAACTAAGTGTTCCATCTGCCTCTGCACGCAATAATTCTTTTACTACTGACATACTATATCCTCCTGCATTTTGTGTATTTTTATTTTATCTTGTTACCAGATACTTCAAATTTCAGTTTTTTGCCACTTACACCTATACTTACTTCGTCACCACTTTTAACATTGCCATCTAATATTTCTTCTGCTAGTTTATCTTCTATCATAGTCTGGAGTTTACGTCTAAGTGGTCTGGCACCATACTTCTTGTCAAAGCTTTCATCTATTATAACATTTTTTGCCGCTCCGGACACCTTAATTTTTATATTAAGCTGTTTTTCTGCACGGTCATAAATCTCATTAAGCATAATATTTAATATCTGCTTCATATTCTCTTTCTGCAATGAATGGAATACAATTATTTCATCAATTCTGTTAAGGAGTTCAGGCTTAAATAATTCTTTTATTTCTTCCATAACACCTTTCTTCATTAATTCATAATTCTTCTCTTCACTTACATCTGTTACAAATCCTAAATGCTTTGGCTCTATTATCTTCTGAGCACCAACATTTGAAGTCATTATGATGACTGTATTCTTAAAATCAACTTTCCGTCCTGTACTGTCTGTAATATGTCCTTCGTCGAGAATCTGTAATAATACATTGAATACATCGGGATGTGCTTTTTCTATTTCATCAAATAATATTACTGAATAAGGATTTCTTCTTACTCGTTCACTTAATTGTCCACCATCATCATATCCAACATAGCCAGGTGGTGAACCAATCAACTTAGAAACGCTGTGTTTCTCCATATATTCCGACATATCTACTCTTATCATAGAGTTCTCGTTACCAAATACAGCTTCTGCCAATGCTTTTGATAATTCTGTCTTACCAACACCTGTAGGTCCTAAGAAGAGGAATGATCCAATTGGTCTGCGTGGATCTTTAAGTCCAACTCTGCCTCGTCTTATTGCATTGGCAACTACCTTGACAGCTTCCTCTTGTCCGACTACTCTATTTGTAAGTGTTGCCTCTAATTTCTTTAATTTAGCTGATTCTTTCTCTGTAAGTTTAGAAACTGGAATCTTTGTCCATATAGATACAACTTCTGCTATATCATTCTCATGGACAACAGGTACATTTTTATTGTCTCTGTTACGTCTGTTATTTATCTCTTCATATTTAGTTTTAAGTTGCTCTTCTTTTGCCATAATCTGTTTGACATCTTTGAATTTTCTACTTCTTATAGCTGCAATTTTGTCCTGTTCTAAATTATCAAGTTCCTTTTTTATATCAATTGTTGATTCTTTAACTGTTAATTTAGCCAGCTTAACTTTAGCCGCTGCTTCATCCATTAAATCTATAGCTTTATCAGGCAGATATCTGTCATTAATGTATCTCTCCGACATATTTACTGCGGCTAATATGGCCTCATCACTTATAATAACATTATGATGTTCTTCATATTTCTCTTTCAATCCATTTAATATGGCAATTGTCTCTTCTGTCGTAGGTTCGTCAACATTTACAGGCTGGAATCTTCTTTCAAGTGCTGCATCTTTTTCAAAATATTTTCTATATTCATTAACAGTTGTCGCACCGATGATCTGTATCTCACCTCTGGCAAGTGCAGGCTTTAAAATATTAGCTGCATCAATCGAACCCTCTGCACCACCGGCACCGATAATCGTATGGATCTCATCTAAAAATAATAAGACATTTCCGTCTTCTTTAACTTCGTTAATAATCCTTTTAATTCTCTCTTCGAATTCGCCACGATATTTTGAACCTGCTACCATTGCTGCTAAATCAAGTGTAATAAGTCGCTTATCTTTAACTGTATCCGGAACATTTCCATCAACAATTCTTCTGGCTATGCCCTCAACAATTGCAGTCTTACCAACACCAGGCTCCCCGATAAGACATGGATTATTCTTTGTTCTTCTGCTTAGAATCTGAATTACTCTAGATATCTCATCAACTCGTCCCACTACAGGATCTAATTTGCCATCTAATGCATTTGCAGTTAAATCTACTCCAAATTGTTCTAATGCAGATGTCCCCTGACCACCTCGTTGTTTTCTGTCATTTGACACCTGTTGCCCGCCGAATGCTATAGCTATTTCATCTTTAAACATACTCGCTGGTATTCCCATGGTCTCTAATATCTGTGCGTATACATTTTTAAGATTTATATTCATTGTGTTAAGAAGCCTTACTGCAATACAGTCACGCTCTCTTATTAGTGCAAGCAATATATGTTCTGAACCAATCAATTCATCGTTAGTCCTTGCAGCATATTTTTCTGCATTTTCTAATACTCTTTGAGCTTTTGGCGTGTATGACGGTTCATCTATTACCAATGTTGTGCTTGTCGGAGTTGTAATGGACTCAATGTATCTTTCAATTTTATCACGTTTAACATTATTATCTCTTAAAATTATTCCTGTTACAGATGATACATCTTCTAATAATCCCAACAATAAATGTTCTGTTCCTATATATCCATGGCCACAATTTTCAGATTTATTTTTTGCATAATTTAAAGCCTTCTTAGCTACTTTAGTGTATTTTTCCTTCATGTACTACCTCCACTTTCTTACTAATCATTTTCCCTAAGTACAATCAACGAAACTCATTATATATCTCATTAACAATTTCATGAGCTTCTTCTTCAGTAATATTTTTGCAAATAGCCTTGGCTAAAATGACCTTCATCTCGAATTTCATCTCATCCAAGGCTCTTAATTTGTCAATATCCAATGCAATTATAGCACCATGTCTTCTGTCCAGTTTAAGAAATCCTTCCTGTCTTAGAACTGAATATGCTTTATTAACAGTATGCATATTCACTCCAACATTATCTGCCATTCTTCTTACCGAAGGTAAGGAATCACCTTCCTTTATCTCATCTGTCGCTATGGCAAGAATTATCTGATTTCGCAACTGCATATAAATAGCTTCATCACTATTAAAATCAATTTCTAATACCATATAATCACTAACCTTTCACAGTCACATTTGTTATACTTAGAATATAACAAATGTGACTGTTTGTCAAGCTGACTATTTAGTATCATCTCCATCATTTAAGTCTACAAATTCTATTTCAAATGGATCATCCTCTTCCATATTTATAAGATATGGTTCATTTTCATCTGATTTTTTTGATGGATTTTCTAATTTTGCTTTGTTAGCTGTTACTTTATCATCTTTTGAAGAAGCATTTTCTTCATTTACTGCCTTGCTATCCGTTGCATCAGCATTTTCTTCTACTGAAGCATTTTCTTCATTTTCCGCCTTGTTATCCATTGCGTCAGTATTTTCTTCCAGAACCTCTTCATTATCTTCTGACTCGGACTCATTCATCATTTCATTTACCTGGGCTGCAAGTTTTTCAGCTTTCATTTCATTTACCTGAGCTACCATATCAAGCTTTAATTCTTTCTGAGCCTGTTCACTTCCGATTTCTTCTAATTCATCTTCATCTTCATCATTTTCGTCGATAAAATCTGATTTTTTTGTACGAAGTCTGTATATTAATGCTGCAATACCAATTGCGGCACCGATTACAATAATTCCAAGTATAATAATAATTCTGTTTTTCTTTGAATGATCATTAACATATTCATCATACATATCATCATATTTTCTCTTCATAGCAAGATATTCCTTATTCTCCTCACCCGGCTCATCATCTACTGATTCTGATTTAGCGCCTTCAATAAATCTCTGCATAGTCTGTTCTTTTGAATCATATATGTAGAGTGCTTTCTCGCCATCCCAATTCATTGCATATACAACGTAAAATCCTGAATCTGGTGTTTTAACCCATGCACTTACCTTCTCACCATTTATATCTAATTCTGTCTTTGTATATCCTTCCGGACCAACATAATCATCACCTGTTGGTATAATTGTATAGATTTTCTGTGATGTAGTAATATTAATCATCTTATTTATAGTACCTGAAATTTCATTATAAATATAGAACGATGCATTAGAACCTTGTGCATCATCTGCCAGGCATAAAAGTGTAAGTTCTTTTGCAATTCCCTTTACTGCCGCCACTGTTTCTCCATTATATGTTGTGGTACATTCTTCAAATCCCTCAGGTACAGATACCAATGAAAAATCCTGAATTATATATTTATTAATATCACCTATTAACTTTGGCGAACGATCAAAATCTGTAGTCTGTAATTCACTTGAACTCTCCTGTGGTGATTCAGGATTAGCTGTAGTCTCATTTTCACTTGGTCTTTTTGTATACAGAGTGTATTTACTCTGAGAACCATCTTCCGCAACAACGGTTATCGTTGTCTTATTGTCACCCGGGTCAATTCGTGTTCCTGAAACTTTTGTTGTCGAATTCTTATCTGAAAGTGTCGTTGAAATGACTAATTTAACTGTATTTGCCGGCAAATCAGCTTTATAATCAAATACTTCAGGTGAAAATGATGGTGAATAACTTACAGTCTGGCTATCTCCGTTCTGACTTACAGCCTGAACTACAAGTCCTGACAGGCGACTATCACTTGAAGCTGTAGTTGCTGCATTTATAGTTACTGAGCCATCTGTTTTGTTAATATTAAGTTCCGAATCATCTGCTGTCGCAGCAATACTTGTGCTTGCATTTGAAATCGTAACTGCTGATGTTCCTGCTTTCTTTAATCTAAATGAAATAGACATCTTGCCTGATGAACCTTCAGCTATATCAAGTATATCCATAACTATTCCGGCAGTTCCACCATTTCCACCACCTACACATTCAAGATAGTTAGTATCATATGCTACCGCTATTTGTGCTACAGCAGCAACTTCTGGTGTAACTGTTACATCAACTGTAACTGTATCACCAACAGAGCCACTTGCAGAAGATACATTAACATTTGCGTTTGCAGCATTTGCCTTGATATTACTCATCATCATGATTGCAAAGCATACAATAATCCCCGCCATAATTTTGCTCAATTTTGATTTCATTTTAATCTCCATTCCGTTTGCACTTATCGTACCTTACTCTGTTATTGACTAATTTTCTTTATTCCTAATATATCTCTCTTAATCTGTGTCATATCTCTTATATCTATTCCATTATTTTTATTAACATCTCCCGCTATCAGCGCTGCACCTGACAGTTTACTGATTCCGAGAATATCTCTCTTCTGACGAGTCATATCTAAAATAGATATCTTACCATCTCCATTGGCATCTCCATATATAACACATATGAATTCCCTTAACTTCTTGCCACTATTATCCGCAATAATGACTCTGTTACCTGTTCCGATAATTCCGTCATTCTTCGTCTTTCCGTCAGACTTATATACAGTCAGTTTGCAATTGCTAAGTGTAAATCTCTGTGAAAGTCCTGCAGCCGTAGTTCCCACTTCTATACCCGTAAGATAATCATTATTAAGTATCTTATATGATGTCGTATAATTTGCTGTCTGTGGTATCGTGGTCGGCTGTGTTGTTTCCTGTGGCTTTGTAGTCGGCTGTGTTGTAGGTTGTGTCGGCTTCGTAGTCGGTTTAGTTGTAGGATTGTTATTATTATCCGCCGCCTTACGGACAACGTTTAATGTATAGGTTCTATTATTACCATTCTTAGCAGTAACCACAACTTTAATCGTATTATTTCCGACTTTAAGTGCTATCTTACCTGTTCCGCTAATACTTGCCTGACTATCAATTGCGGAAGCACTTATCTTAATACTGTCTACATTATTAGCCACTATAAGATCATAATTCTGTGTGAACTTATCAAATGTAGGAGTTAATGTATATCCATCAATAATTAATTTATCAAGTATGTTATTAGGACTTCCATCACCTGTCGGACAACTGCATGTATTAGCCGGCATATTCTTAAATACCGGTATCTTAAACACCAACGATACACTGTTTTTCATAGAAGAACTGTAAGCCTTTGACATACTGACTGATTCAGATTTAGGTGCTAATATATTAGTCATATACTGATGTGTATATGGAGTCCCTGCGAAGTCGAATTTCTCATAATATACTGTATCCTGGCCAATATTTATATAACCTTTGCCGATATAAATTGCACCACCGACAATTGCATTATACTTAGTATTCCATGGTCTTAACGTTGTACTGTCTGTTTTAGATGCCCATATCAGACCATTTTCTACTGCGCCCCTGCCATTTGCAGTATATGCTCCAATATTGTAGAAATTATAAACATTTCTATATACATTACCGGTTGATGGTGCATAATATCCTGTCACACCACCTGTTGTTCCTGCCGTACCTACCTCCTGTTTAACTCTTGCAGCAAGATGGTATGGACTAACTCCAGACTTCTGGCCGGCTTCCATAAATATTGTTGAATATAATTTACCACTCTGTATCTCAGTCCCACTCATAAATGTACCACTGAGTAATGTATCTACATTGGATTTTTTATGTATACTAGAATTATACGACAGCATTTCAAACTGGAATATATAAGTCTCATCTAAGAAATTACGTGGGTCCATACAATATGCCACTAATTCTTCAGATGCTGCCACCCATGAACTTCCGTCAAATGTAGCCCACTTACCTGTTTCCCAGTTATATGCTCCTCTTGCTAATGATTTCCATGAACTGATTGAACTTGTGTGAACAAGACTTCTTCCAAGTACACTTTCATTCTTAACAACATCGTTCCAGTCATATGATAAATTATCTGCTACAAATATCCAATTCGGATACTTGGCATGAAGTTGTCTTAATTTAACTTTATAACTTTCCGGAAAGCCTTGTTTAGTAAGATATGATTCAAAATCAGCATCAGGAGTATATATAACATTATCAACATCTATATATGCACTATGTACATATCCGGTAAGTTCTACTCCATTGCCTTTGGAATAATTAAATTTTATCTTATACCATACCGCGCCATCACTTGCCTTAGCTTCGTCAATAATGGTAACCTTCTCAGCATTTACAAGCTGGACATTTCGCCCATTATATGAGAGTTTTCCATTATTAGTTCCAGCTCCGGTTCTTACATTTAATACGTCAGCATTAACCGTTCCTGATTTCTCATTATATGCTAATGTCTTAGAATACTGAAATATCAGAACACCTAACATTGACATCATCAATGCTAGGGAAGCAATAAGCATTTTTCTTTTCTTAGATATTGCCACCTAAAACACCCTTTCGTATATTCAAGCTAAACCTTTTATGCCTCGTCTATAGCTTTTCCAATGTCGTTTCTCATATATTTATTATCGAAATCTATCCATTTTGTTGCTTCATAAGCATTGGCTCTTGCCTCTTTTAAATCTCTTCCTGTTGCTGTTACACCGAGAACTCGTCCGCCGTTTGTAACAATCTTTCCATCTGATAACTTTGTTCCTGCATGGAATACAAAATATGAATCTTTGTCTTTGAAATTATCAAGTCCCTTGATTTCAAAACCTTTCTCATAAGATACCGGATATCCATCTGATGCAAGAACTACACATACAGCAGCATTGTCTTCAAACTGTAACTCAATCTTGTCAAGTGTTCCATCTATACATGCTTCGAATACATCTACTATATCGTTCTTCATTCTTGGTAATACAACCTGTGTCTCAGGATCACCAAATCTTGCGTTGTATTCAAGGACTTTAGGTCCATCCTCAGTAAGCATTAATCCAAAGAATATTATTCCTTTAAATTCTCTGCCCTCTGCTTTCATCGCATCTACTGAAGGCTGATATATGTATTTCTTACAGAATTCATCTACTTCTTTAGTATAGAACGGACTTGGTGAAAATGTTCCCATTCCGCCTGTATTAAGACCTTTATCACCATCTTTGGCTCTCTTATGATCCTGTGCAGAAGTCATTATCTTAATTGTGTTACCATCAACAAATGATAATACTGATACTTCTCGTCCTGTCATAAATTCTTCAACAACGATTGTATTTCCTGCCTGTCCAAACTGTTTATCAAGCATAAGTGTCTTAACACCGTCCATCGCTTCCTCTTTAGTATTACAGATCAATACACCTTTACCAAGGGCAAGTCCGTCAGCCTTTAAAACAATTGGATACTTAGATGTTTCTAAATATTGCATTGCTTTCTCTGCTGAATCGAATGTCTCATATGCTGCTGTTGGAATATTATATTTCTTCATTAAATCTTTTGAAAATGCTTTTGAACCCTCAAGTATGGCTGCATTCTTTCTAGGGCCAAATACTCTTAATCCTGCTTTCTCAAATTCATCTACTACACCACCTACTAAAGGATCATCCATTCCGATAATAGTTAAATCAATAGCTTTCTCTTTTGCAAATGCTACTAATTTATCAAATTCCATGGCTCCGATATCTACACATTCAGCAATCTCTGCAATTCCTGCATTGCCAGGTGCACAGTAAATCTTGTCAACCTTACTGCTCTTAGCTACTTTCCATGCTATTGCATGTTCTCTTCCGCCACTTCCTACTATTAATACTTTCATATGACTAACCTCCGTATGATGTGAATTTTATATTGTCAACCTGATTCTTATTACTCAGTTTTATTTCTATCATTATTTTCCGGTACACCATTTTGCAATTAACTCTACTAATAATACAAAATATTTTATTTGATTATTTAGAAATTAATATTCTGGTATACCAGTCCTTAATTACTCCGAAATAATAACTTTATTATCCTTAATGGATACTTTACCGTTAGCAATCAGATTAATTGCCTCAGGCATTATCTTCCATTCTGCTTCTTCCATTACTCTTCTCTGAAGTATCTCTGGTGTATCATCATTTTTTACTTCTACAGCTTTCTGAAGAATAATAGGACCTGTATCGGTTCCCTCATCTACAAAATGCACTGTAGCACCTGTTAACTTAACACCACGTTTTAATACCTCTTCATGAACATGAAGTCCATAGAAACCTTTTCCACAAAATGCTGGAATTAATGCCGGATGGATATTAATAATCTTATTTCTATATTTCTCAATAAGTTTTGCAGGAAGTACAACCATACAACCTGCTAAAACTATTAAATCAAGATTACACTCATCAAGTCTGTTAATAAGTGCATCGTTAAATTCTTCTCTTGACTCAAAGTCCTTAGGCGAAATACACTCTGCATTTATTCCATTGTTCTTTGCTCTTTCTAAAGCGTATGCATTAGGATTATTACTGATAACTATCTCTATTGAAGCATTTGTAATAATTCCTGCTTTTAACGCATCTATTATCGCCTGGAGGTTTGTTCCTCCACCTGATACTAATACGCCAATTCTTAGCATAATGTAACTCCTTTTTCGCCTGCAACTGTCTGTCCGATTACATATGCTGTTTCGCCTGCTGCTTCAATTGCTTTAACTGTAGCATTAACATCTTCAGGAGCAATTGCAAGCACCATACCGATACCCATATTAAATGTATTATACATCATTTCTTCTGCGATATCTCCGTCCTGTGATAACATCTTGAAAATCGGTGGAATCTCATAGCTGTCTTTCTTAACTTCTGCTCTTATTCCATCAGGTAACATTCTTGGAATATTTTCATAGAATCCACCACCTGTAATATGGCTGCAGCCTTTAATCTTAACACCAGCTTCTTTGATATTTCTTAATGTCTTAACATATATCTTAGTAGGTGCAATTAATGCTTCTCCTAATGTCTTACCTAATGAATCATAATATGTATTTAAAGATTCCTGTGTCATATTGAATACTTTTCTTACAAGTGAGAATCCATTACTATGTACACCTGACGAAGCGATACCAATTAATGTATCTCCTGCTTTAATATCTTTACCTGTAATTAAGTCTTTTTCATCCACAACACCAACTGCAAAACCTGCAAGGTCATATTCATCAACTGGATAGAAACCAGGCATCTCTGCTGTCTCGCCACCGATTAATGCTGCATTAGACTGTTTACATCCCTCTGCTACACCGCTTACTATTGTAGCAATCTTCTCAGGTTCATTCTTACCACATGCAATATAATCAAGGAAGAATAATGGTTCTCCACCTGCACATGCGATATCGTTTACACACATTGCAACACAGTCAATACCTACTGTATCATGTTTATCTAAAAGAAATGCTATCTTAAGTTTTGTACCTACACCATCTGTTCCTGATACTAATGTTGGTTTCTCCATATTCTTAAATGCTTCCATGGAAAATGCTCCTGAGAAGCCTCCGATATTAGTTAAAACTTCAGGTCTCATTGTACCTTTAATATGCTCTTTCATTAATTCTACTGATTTGTATCCAGCTTCAATGTCAACTCCGGCTTTCTTGTAATCCATTGTAATATACCTCTTTCTGTTTTATTTGCATTATATTTTCAACACATTACTGTCTGTAACATTAACATGTTTTAATCTACATCTGTTTTAAATATTCTTTATAGCCTATCTCTTCTAATTTAGCAGCTTTTGCACTTACTTTATCTTTAAGTCCCTGCTTGTAGTCTTTCAATTTCTTTAAAAGCTCATCATCTGATACTGCTAAAATCTTAGCTGCCATAAGTCCTGCATTAGCTCCACCATTAATAGCTACTGTTGCAACAGGAATTCCCTGTGGCATCTGAACGATTGAATAAAGTGAATCAACACCACCTAATGATTTAGTATGAATTGGGACACCTACAACCGGTAACTGGAATATAGCCGCTGCCATTCCCGGCAAATGCGCTGCACCGCCTGCACCTGCAATGATAACCTTTATACCTCTTTCTTCAGCATGTGTCGCATAATCATAAAATACATCCGGCATTCTGTGAGCTGATATAACTGTCATCTCATAATCAATACCAAACTCTTCTAAAATCTCTGCTGCCTTGCTCATTACGTCAAGATCTGAATCACTGCCCATTAATATTCCAACTTTTGCCATTGTAATAATATCTCCTTTCATATATGCAAGTTATATTCTTATATAGTCTACCACAACATAAAACCTTTCGCAATAATAAGACACATTCCTAACCATAAAATACCATTAGAAATTGTTCCAATCCAAGAAAATATATAAAATTTATCTTTTTCCTTAAAACTCTTTAATCCACTTATAAGTCCTGCTGTGGCAAATAGAAATGACATAGTTCCTAAGCCGCCTGCTAATGTTCCCGCAGCTCCGGACTTCTTATAAGAAATAATAACACCTGCGACAACTGTAACTAATGCTATAATTGCAAGTATTACTGAAATAATTCCACCACGTGTATTATTCTTATTCGTAAATTTATATCCATGTCTCTCAGTTCTCATATTAATCCTCATTTCTAATTTTATTTAATACCGCATATACCACATAGCCTAATGCTCCACCAATTGTATTAAGAATTAAATCGTCTACATCAAATATGCCAATCATAAAATACAGCTGGATTACTTCTATACACAAGCTAAACATAAATGTTGTAAAAACAACTTTAACAAATGAAATCCTACGTTTAAATATATATGGCACAAATAAACCAAACGGCATAAAGCACGCTATATTTCCAAACAGATTCAAAACTGCCTTGTAAGTTCTTGTGCCACCTAACATATTATAAAATCGCTTTATCTCAGCAAGCGGTTCTAAGTTATATCTGTGAACTCCTCCATTTGTTCTTCCAAATCCTTCTGATACAAGTAAGAAGTACAGTACACATAGCATATATAATACAAATAGCAAACGACTAACTATTATCAGCCGTTTGCTCTTTTCTTTCTTCTTTCTCATATTAAAAAGTTATGTCCGATTTATCTCTTAGAAGCTTTGCACCACCGATTATTGTCATAATACCGGCTGTCACCCCTGTTATTATCATAATGATACCAAGAGCTATATTTCCTGCACCAACACTTTTCATAGATTTATAAATTCTTTCCATGTCAACCTCCATTTATTTAACGCCATACTGTTCATAATATGCATCTATTGCTTTCTTTAATTCATCATCGATAATTACTTTGCCTTCACATTCTTTGTTGTATAAGTGTTCAACAACTTCTTCCATTGTAACAATTGCCTTGCCCTCGAAGCCGTATTTATCCTTAATCTCATCTAATGCGCTCTTTGTTCCGCCTAAACCTACTTCCATACGGTTAAGTGAAACCATAAGTCCGATGATTTCAACATTTGCTGCACCCTTAACCTTTGGAACTGTTTCTTCCATAGATTTTCCTGAAGTTGTAACATCTTCAATCATAACAACTCTGTCGCCATCTTTAAGCTTTGTTCCTAAAAGTCCGCCTTTATCTGCGCCATGATCCTTCTCTTCTTTTCTGTCAGAGCAATAGCGAATCTCTTTACCATATAATTTACTATATGCAATTGCTGTTACTACTGCAAGAGGAATACCTTTATATGCAGGTCCAAAAAGAACATCAAAATCATCTCCGAAATTATCATGAATGGCTTTGGCATAATATTCACCAAGTCTTGACAACTGACTTCCTGTAACATAAGCCCCTGCATTCATAAAAAATGGTGATTTTCTTCCACTCTTTAATGTGAAATCGCCAAATTTTAAAACATCACTTTCCACCATAAATTCTATAAACTCTTTTTTATATTGTTCCATTCCGACCAGCTCCATTCTTCTTTTATATTTTTGAAAATTCTATCATATAATTTTTCTATTTTCAAGATACGATTAAGAAAAGTTATTTTATCTGTTTACTATGCCAATCAGTTCATTAATATCATCACAGTTATGTGCCTGCATATATTTCTCTATGCCGTCAACTATCTCAACTGTTGTATAAGGATTGAAGAAATTAGCTGTTCCAACTGATATAGCTGTCGCACCTGCTAATATGAATTCAACCGCATCTTCATAATTAGCAATACCGCCCATACCTATAATAGGTATCTTTACGGCATTAGCTACCTGGTTAACCATTCTTACTGCAATAGGTTTGATTGCAGGACCCGAAAGGCCACCAGTCTTATTAGCTAATGCAAAGGTCTGTCTGTTAATGTCAATTTTCATACCTGTTAATGTATTAATAAGTGATACCGCATCAGCTCCGGCATCTTCTACTGCTTTTGCCATAACTGTTATGTCAGTAACATTAGGACTTAATTTCATTATTACAGGTTGTTTTGCAATCTTCTTAATCTCTTTAGTTATTGCATACGCTGTTTTAGCATCCTGTCCAAAACCTATTCCACCCTCTTTAACATTAGGGCAGGAAATATTTATTTCTAACATATCAACTGGCTCATCGCTTAATTTTTCCACTACATCAAGATATTCTTCTGTTGTTTTTCCACATACATTAACGATAATCTTTGTATCATATTGCTTTAGAAATGGAATGTCTCTTTTAACAAACACATCAATTCCGGGATTCTGAAGCCCGATTGCATTCAACATTCCACCATGAGTTTCTGCAATACGTGGTGTAGGATTACCAGGCCATGGCACGCTTGCCACACCTTTTGTTACTACTGCGCCTAATTTGTTCAAATCTACAAACTGACTGTATTCCATTCCTGAACCAAATGTTCCCGAAGCTGTCATAACAGGATTCTTAAATTCTACTCCTGCAATATTTACTGTTGTATTCATTAGATTTCAACCTCCCTTGCTTCAAAAACCGGACCATCTGTACAGATTCTTGTATTATTCACATGTGTATGCTCATCTTTATCCTTAGTCTTACATACACAGCCAAGACAGGCACCTATTCCACACGCCATTCTCTCTTCAAGTGAAATCTGCGCTTCAATGTCTTTATCAATAGCAAACTGTTTAACTGCCCTAAGCATCGGCATTGGTCCACAGGCATAAATAATATCACCTGAAATATTATTTTCTCTGATTGCATCTAATATATTTCCCTTAACACCTGCTGAACCGTCTTCTGTAGATATAAATACATCTCCATACTGTTTCAATTCATCTAAGAGGAATAATTCATTTCTATATCCGACTACAATATTTATCTTGCAATTATATTTTCTTTTAAGTTCTTTAGCAAGTTCAACGATTGGTGGTACACCTATTCCACCTGCTGCAAGTATTGCAGTCTTATTCTTAAGTGTGTATCCGTTTCCCAAAGGTCCTAATATCTTAACCTTTTCATCACTTAATAACTTAGAAAATTCATCTGTTCCTTTTCCGACAACTCTGTATACAATTCGCAGCTTAGTCTTATCCTCACTTATTTCGCAGATGCTTATGGGACGAGGTAATAATGTTGCACCATTCTTAGAATATACTGATATAAACTGTCCTGCTTTAGCTTCTTTTGCTACTTCTGTCTTAATCCACATACTGTAAATGTCTGTGGATATTTCTTCCTGTCTTATGACAATAGCTTCTTCTACTTTCATATTTCCTCATTTCTTTGCAATCTGATATTAAATGTTTTCTGTTATATCTTTAATCATAAATTCTACTGCTGCTCTTGATGCATCTGCATAATTCAATTCGCCAAATGATGCATACTGTTCCTGCTTGTATGCTGCAATAATTCCTCTTGAAGAATTTACAATTGCACCAAGTCCATCTTCGTTAAAGTATGGTGCAAGATCTTTGGCTTTTCCACCCTGTGCGCCATAACCAGGTACAAGAATATATGTCTTTGGCATAATCTTTCTTAAAATCTTACCCATCTCAGGATAAGTTGCACCTACAACGGCACCAACATAGCTATAAGAATCACCCATATGACTCTCGCCCCATTCAGCAACTTTTTCGCCTACTAATTCATATAAAGGTCTGCCATCTACTAATCTGTCCTGAAATTCTCCACTTGATGGGTTAGATGTCTTAACAAGGACAAATATACCTTTCTTAGTCTCCTTACACACATCGATAAATGGATTAACTCCGTCACTTCCAAGATATGGATTAACTGTTACAAAATCTTCATCAAAAGGTGTTATAACTTTACTTCCGACTTTAACATTTCCAACGTGTCCAACTGCATAAGCTGCTGATGTTGAACCAATATCTCCACGTTTAATATCTCCGATTACTACTAAATCTTTTGACTTTGCATAGTCGACAGTCTTCTTAAATGCTTTAAGACCCTCTATTCCAAACTGTTCGTACATAGCTATCTGAGGCTTAACAGCAGGAATGAGGTCATATGTTGCATCAATAATTCCTTTATTAAACTGCCATATTGCTTCTGCTGCACCCTCTAATGTCTCACCATATTCGTCAAATGCTTTCTTCTGAATGAATTCAGGTACATAATTAAGCATAGGATCAAGTCCTACTACTATAGGTGCATTTAATTTTTTAATTTTTTCTACAAGTTTGTTAATCATTACTAATTCCTCCTGTTACTTATAAGTTAATCTCATTCTATGTTATTGCTGATTATTACTGTCTATATACGATTTGTCCATGGTGAATTGTGCATTCAACAACACCTGTTACTTTCTTGCCATTAAATGGTGTATTCTTACCTTTTGATGCGAAATCATTCACATCAATGACATATTCTTTATCAGGATTGAAAATCATAATATCTGCAATCTTACCCTCTTCTATGCTTCCTCTGTCTATTCCTAAGACTTTGGCAGGATTATAGCTCATCTTCTCTACCATCTGCATAGGTGTAAGATATCCTTTTAATACTAATTCTGTATGTGTAAGAGATGCTGAAGTCTCTAATCCGACTATACCAAATGGTGATTTTTCAAATCCTCTGCTCTTCTCTTCTTCACTATGTGGGGCATGGTCTGTTGAGATAACGTCCATAATTCCATTCATAAGTCCCTCTCTTAATGCCTCAACATCAGCTTTGCTTCTAAGAGGTGGATTCATCTTATAATTGCCGTCATCTTCCTTAATATCATCTGTTGATAATATAAAATGATGTGGGCAAACCTCACCTGTTACTGATATGCCATCTTCCTTTGCTTCCTTAATCATTCGTACACTGTCAGCAGTTGAACAATGGCAAAGATGTAATTTAGCTTTAGTCTCCTTAGCAAGTAAGATATCTCTTGCAACAATAATGTCCTCTACAGCGTTACTTATTCCTTTTAAGCCAAGTTCTTCTGCCTTAGAATCCTTATTCATTACACCGCCTGCCACAAGGTTAATATCTTCGCAGTGGGCCATAACAGGTATATCGCATTTTCTTGCTAAATTCATCGCATCACGATATATATTAGAGTCCATAACTGACTTGCCATCTTCACTTATGGCACATATTCCTGCTTTCTTCATTCCCTCTATGTCAGTAAGTTCCTTGCCCTCCTGACCTATTGTGATTGCACCAACAGGCAGAACAGTAATTACTGCTTCTTTAGCAGCTCTTCTTACTATCTCTTCTACTTTCCCAGGGGTATCCGTAGGCGGCTTAGTATTAGGCATAGGACATATAGTCGTAACTCCACCTCTTGCCGCTGCCTTTGCTCCTGTTTCTATTGTCTCTTTATATGTTAATCCCGGGTCTCTTAAATGTACGTGTAAATCTATTAAGCCTGGCATTACATAACAGCCTGCTGCATCTATTACCTCTGTATCTTTTGCAACTTCATTTTCTTCTATCTTCTTACATATTCTAGATACTTTGTCATTCTCAATATAGATGTCTGTTATCTCATCTATTTTATTCTTAGCATCAATTAATCTTCCATTTCTGATTAATAATCCTGACATATTACTCCTTTCATTAATCACGTATTGCTTCTTCAAGTGTTTTCTTATCTATTATAGTTCTGTTATCCATAGTCTTCATAATGTCTTTAATCTGTACCGACTCATTGGTCTGTTCTAAATTATAGACTTTATTATTGTTAAAGCCAAGAACCACAGGCTTTAATAAGTTGTCCCTGTTCTCAGTAAGTACAAGCCCTTTTTCTCCGTTAGTAAGTTCTACGCACACACCAGGGTTAAGTATATTTATAGATGCAGTCAAAGCATTTATAAGTTTACGGTCCATCGAATTACCCTCATACAGACTCTTAACAACTCTGAATTCTGAAGTTGGCTCTTCATCTAACTTCATAGCTGTAAGCCGGTCATAAGTATCAGCTAAAATAAGTATCTTAGCCTGGGTAGTCAGATTCTTCTCTCTGCCCTCATAGACATTACTGCCAAGTCCATATACTTCTCTCTGTACAGTCGCAATTATACGTCTTATTCCCTGAGGTATGTTAGTCATCTCTAACATATTATTCTCCTCTGCAAACGCAATTCTTACAGATTCCCTGTCATCATCATTATATTCGTTACTGCATGCTATCTTATTATCGACTAATAATAACAAGACATCATGAATAAGTGCTGCCATAACTAATTCTCGCATATCGTTAGAGCTTTCATTCATATTTCTGCCAATCAATGCACATAGTATTGCTACATTTAACGAATGTTTATATACATAATCTTCAGGACTCCTGAGATTCTGTGTGAAATTAATCTTCTTGTATCCTCTTCCATATGTAGCTATTATTAAATCAGCCATTTTCTCTAAATTCTTTGGTTCTTTTCTACTTACTAATGCCTGTAAGTCTTCTTTAATTCCAAACACAGCCATTGCCTGAAATCTTTCAAATTCCACATCTTCATCAGACATAGGTGGTAATGGTTCTGCCGGCTCTAATATATATATTCCAATCAAATCAAAATTCTTTATACTGGCTATACCCTGCTCTGTTAATTTCGTATCCCTACCATACAACAATACGCCTGTTTTACTATATATTGGTTTAGCCAGACGCATTCCCTGCTTTAATTCTTCTTTTGTGTCAGAAATCTGCAATCATAAAGGAAAAACCCATGATTATATTTTGAAAAACTGCGAAATTCCGCTGGTAAAAACAAAGACGTTTCAAAATATTGAGTTATCCGAAAAATTATTAAAGGAGTATCCGGATTATGTAATAAAAGCGGTGGATGGACACGGTGGAAAACAGGTTTTTTTGACAAACGAATCCTTTGATTTGATTCAAACAGGAATCGCCGGTTCGGATTTTATCTTACAGCCATTTGTCAAAGGTCCCGGCGTGGACTTACGTGTGTACATCATTGGCAAGAAAATTGTGGGTGCCATAAAACGTCAGGCAAACAACAGCTTCCGGGCAAATTTTTCTTTGGGTGGAAGTGTTACGTCATACCAATGCGATAAAGAAATTCTTGATTATGTAAATCAGGTTGTTCAGGTGTTTGATTTTGGTATGGTTGGTATTGATTTTATTTTAGATGAAAAGAATCACTGGCTTTTAAATGAAATTGAGGATGTTGTCGGTGCCAGGATGTTATATCAGTGCCAGCCGGATGTTCATTTGTTGGAACAATATTTTGCATTTGTTTCTGATAAATTATTGCATTAGAACAAGATAGTG
>ERZ779865.1133-NODE-1133-length-20444-cov-3.305998_pt1 | contig 20444 bp, 13 predicted proteins | sample MGYA00433088_ERZ779865 | MGnify/ENA primary metagenome ERZ779865 (study PRJEB29588, sample SAMEA2151703) | human gut metagenome | biome: human gut; feature: human-associated habitat; material: faeces | place: Denmark | collected 2008/2010 ... | reverse complement strand
GCTCAGGCAGTTGTTGAATGCTCAACACTGTTGGGTCTCGAAAACGAATAACTTACAATCAAATTGCAAAAAGCGGAAGGCAAATTGCTCTCCGCAACTTTTATATAATTGAATGCAATATATTGAAAAATTTTAATAGTAAGAAAATAAAAAAAGAATAAAATGTTAAATGACGCTGTTTTAATTGACTTTTTTGTTTAATTTGCTATAATGTGTAAAGAATAAATATAGAAAAACTTAAGAAAATTGGAGGAATAAAAATATGTTGAAAAAAGTTGCAATACTAGCAAATGGTGGAGATGTTTCAGGATTTAATGCTGTTATTAGAGCAATTATAAAAACAGCAGAGAAAAACAATATAGAATGTTATGGATTTATAGATGGTTATAGAGGATTACTTAATAACGATTTTGTAAGATTAAGTACAAGCGAAAGCAGTAATGCATCAGGAATTTTGCCAAAAGGTGGATCTATAATTGGTTCATCTACAAATGCAAATGTATTTAATTATAAGGTAGTACTTCCAAATGGAGAGATTGAATATCAAGACTTATCCGATAAATGTGTTCAAAATGTAAAAGATGATGGATTTGATTGCGTATTTACACTCGGAGGAGATGGAACTCAAAAGTCTGCAAGGGACTTCAGCTTGAAGGGAATCAATGTTATAGGCGTTCCGAAGACAATAGATAATGATGTTGCATGTACAGATATTACATTTGGATATAATACAGCTGTATCTGTTGCAGCAGAAGCGTTAGATAGGTTACATACCACAGGAGAAACACATCATAGAATAATGGTTCTTGAAGTTATGGGAAGATATGCCGGCTGGATTGCATTAGAGTCTGCAATAGCTGGAGGGGCTGATATAGCTTTAATTCCAGAAATACCATATGATATAAATTCAGCAGTAAGAAAAATTCAACAAAGATCAAAAGTTGGAAAGCAATTTAGCATTGTAGTTGTTGCAGAAGGCGCAGTTCCAAAGGGAGGAACAATAACAGTGGAAGGAGTTAGAAACAACGGAAAAGGCGTTGATAATAACAAATTAGGAGGAGCTGGACAAAAAGTTGCAAAGCAACTAGAAGAACTTACTGGATTTGAAGCCAGATGCACTGTTTTAGGATATATGCAAAGAGGTGGAACTCCAACTGCATTTGATAGAGTTTTATCTACAAAATATGGAGCAAAAGCAATGGAACTTGCAATGGAAGGAAAATTTGGAACAATTGCAGTTATGAAAAACGGAAGACTAGATTATGCAACACTAGAAGACGTTGTAGGAAACAATAAAGAGATTGGTGCTGTATCTGGAAATACACCAGAAAGTAACCTACGTAAAGTGACAATGGATGATGATTTGGTAAAAACAGCCAGAGATATAGGAATTTGCCTAGGAGACTAAAACTTTGCCAAAAAGGGGCGTCCCTATTGGGTGAAAAGGAGAAATAGAAGTGAAGGATTTTAAGGAGATTATAGCTGAACAAATAGCTAAAGCAACAAATATTGAAAAAGATAAGATAATAACAAATATTGAAGTGCCAAAAGATACAAACAATGGAGATTTTGCTTTTCCATGTTTTATTTTAGCAAAAGAGCTTAGAAAATCACCTGTGATGATTGCAAATGATTTGCAGGAAAGTATTAGAGAGCAAATTAATGCGAATAATGTAGACGAAATTAGCGAAGTGAATGCTGTGAATGGCTTTTTAAACTTCAAATTAAATCAAAATAAAATAAGAGAGGCAAAAAACAATTATGAGTATCAACGAGGAAAACATCCAGAAGTTCAGTGAACAGTGCAAAAACATATTCGCTCAGGTAGAGCGAGACGTCATCGGTATGAAAGACGTAGTAGAGGGAACTATCATCGCCATGATTTCCGGCGGTAACGTTCTTCTCGAAGGCGTACCCGGCGTAGGTAAAACCCGATTGGTAAGATCGCTCGGTCGAGTTTTCGATCTTCCTTTCTCCCGTATACAGTTCACTCCCGACCTTATGCCTGCCGACGTAACCGGTACTAATATCATAGTAAAAGGCGAAGACGGCAACTCTTCCTTCCAGTTCCAGCCCGGTCCTATTTTCAGCAACATCATACTTGCCGACGAAATTAACCGTGCTACCCCCAAGACTCAGTCCGCTCTTTTGGAAGCCATGCAGGAACATACCGTTACCGTAATGGGCGTATCTAGAAAGCTTAACGAGCCGTTCTTCGTACTTGCTACCCAGAACCCCATCGAACAAGACGGTACCTATCCTCTTCCCGAGGCTCAGATGGACCGATTCATGTTTAAACTTATCGTTAAAAACCCCAGCCTTGACGACCTTATGCGCATAGTAAACATGACGCAGAAGACCATGGCGGAAGTTGCAGACGCAGCTTGTAGCGGCGAACAGCTTCTCGAAATGAGAAAGACCGCTAACCAGATCCCCGTTGCCGAAGAAGTAATGAGATACGCAATGACTCTTTGTTCGGCTACTCATCCCGACAGCGAGTGCGCTACCGAAGCGGCGAAGAAGTATGTTCGTCTCGGAGCCAGCCCCCGAGCAGGTCAGGCTATGATCTCCGCAGCTAAGGTAAGAGCTTTGCTTAGAGGCAGATTCAACGTATCTTACGAAGATCTTAACGAGCTCGCTTACCCCGTACTCAGACATCGTATGAAGCTCAACTTCGAAGCAGTTGCCGAGAGAGTCGCAGCCGACGATATCATTACCATGATTATAAACGAAGTTTCTAAAAGAAATAAGATAGTTCCCGAAGGAAACGTTCTCGAGGAAGTTAAACCCGCAGAAGGCGATGCAAAGGCTAAGCGCGGAATTTTTGGGAGAAAATAATTAAATGGCAGTCTCTTACATAAACGATGAGTTTTTCAGTCGGTTAGAGACTCTGGCATTGAATCTCCGCAAAGATTTGGCGGGCTTTTTCGGCGGCAAGCACCTTGTCAAGACATACGGACAAACGGTGGAATTTGCAGATTACCGAGAGTACCAGCTGGGAGACGATATCAGAAGAATCGACTGGAATCTATATAGCCGTTTTGAGAAGTATTTCCTCAAGCTCTTTACTGACGAGCGACAGATGCACACCGAGATTTATCTCGACTGCTCTGCATCTATGGGAAAAATGGATCCGGTAAAAGGCGCATACGCAAAAGCATTTGCGGCGGCACTCGGATACTTGTCCGTGCATAATATGGACAAAATTTCCCTTAAACTCGTTACCGAAAACGGAGTTCAGGACAATACCGGCGTAATAGTCGGCAAACGCGCTTTCTTTAGAGCTATAACGGAGCTGGAGAACGTTCAGTTCAGCGGTGATCCGGATATAGGTAAAGCGGTCAGCGGCAGCCCCGACACAGGTACGAACGACGGCTTAACTATAATAATTTCCGACTTTTTCTCGGAGGAAACCTGGAAAAAGGCGATCGATTTCCTTGCGTACAAGCGCAGACAGATATTGCTGGTTCAGGTAATGACGCCCGACGAGATAGACCCGGCGTACACCGGTAGAGTCAACCTTATCGACTCCGAATCGGTAGATATGTCCGACGTTAAAAACATGAAAATAAAAATTACTCGCAGCATGCAGCTCGCTTATGCCGAAGCTATGGCGGATCTCAAAGAAAACATCAGATCGTTCTGTGTTTCCAGAGGTGCCGATTACATAACCATAAGGACTGACATGCCTATCGAAAAGGCTATTTTCGGCGAGTTGCTAAAGGTAGGTATTATAGAATGAGTTGGTTAGCACCTTTAGGATTTTTAGGTTTGTTGGCGATTATAGCCCTTATCCTTATATATATAATCAAACCTAATTATCAGCAAAAATTCGTTTCCAGTACTTACGTATGGAAACTGAGTTTGAAGTATAGGAGAAAGAGGATACCTGTAAACAAACTCAGAAATATATTGATATTCATTTGTCAGGTTCTCGTAATTACGTCTTGCGCAATGATTTTGTCTCGTCCCGTTATTCCTAATGAGAAACCCGACGAGATTCCGCAGGCGATTTACGTTGTAGATGCGTCTGCCAGCATGCTTACTTGCGGAAACGGTTCTATCGATACCAATGGCGAATGCAGATTTCAGGAGGCTTTAAACGAGGTTCGCATTGACGGAATGGAGATTATGGCGAACAACGGTAAAGTCACCGTAATCATTGCAAGTGAAAACGCATACATACTGGCTCAGGACGTTACTCAGCAAAACATAAGTCAGTTTACCGGATTGATTGACGACTTGGGCAAGAAAGAAAATATCTACAATAACATCGCATTCGGCAGATCGGATGTAGAAGGCGCAATGAGCATTGTAGAAGAGCTTTTGTCCACGCGCGAAAACGCAACCGTGACTATGTATACCGATACCGAATATTCGTCCGGAGTCAAAGACGTTTATCCTGCGGACGGCGGCGCAAAGAAGACGGTAGACAAAGACGCAATCGTTGATATTAAACTTATCAACAATTCGAGAAACGAACATAATATCGCTATTACCGAAGCAAGATCCATTCTTCAGGGAAACTTGTACAAATTCGAAGCTAACATCGTTTCGTACGGAACCGATCAGGTAGTTTTTGTAAACTGTATTTCTTACGGTGCCAATAAAAGCAGCGGCGTAAGTCAGACATATGCTTTTGACAAGCAGCAAGTAGAACTTACCGATAAAACTCCCGTGCTTGTAGAGTTCGACTCCAATGTGGGCGATGACGAAAACGGCATTTTCTCATACGAAAGAACCAGAATCTTTATCACCGACATCAATGGAAACACTCTTTCCGATGCTTATGCTTACGATGACGAATGGTGGTTTTATGACGGCGAGCATCCCGAAGTAAAAATTCAGTTTTCTGCAGACGAGGACGAACCGACCTTCCTTACCAGCGCAATCAACGCTCTCAGAACTCAACTTAAAAACAAATGGGATATTAGAATAAAGGAATATAAGTCGAAAGACGACGGAGAACCTCAGACGGAAGGTTTTGATATCTATTTGTGTACAGGCAAAAAAACGTTGAGTCAGCGACCGATAGACGGACACGTACTATTGTGGGCCCCCGATTCTAACGTCAAGCTGTCCACCATGTTCGATATTTCGATTAACGGAGAAATTCCGACATCGTCTTCACCGCTCGAAATCGTTAATAACAATCATCCCATATTTAATAACGTTCGAGGCGAAAACTTCAGCATAAGCAAAGTTTTGGATATAGATGTCGGCGGAAATTACGAAGTGCTTGCATATTGCGACGGAAATCCCGTGCTGTGGATAGACGATACGCAGGAGCAAAAAATAGTTGTTTGCGCATTGCCGTTCGAATTTGCGGATACTGCGGTGTTGATTGATTTCCCCATACTTATTTACAACATTTTCAATTACTGCATGCCCACTACGCTTACTTCCGCTTATTACGATATCGGTCAAACCATTACCGTAAGAGCGAGAGGTAAAAACCTTTCGATTAAGGGTAGCTGGAGTGACGCTACCGTTGTGGAGAACAGTCAAAGCAAATCGCTGCAGTATAAGATAATAAGACCGGGTACTTATACCGTTTCTCAGACTCTTATGTCCGACGAAAGAAAGGATGAGTATTTTTACTGTCGCATAGACTCTTACGAAAGCGATATATTCAGAGTAGAAGATAGGCTTGAAGGCCCGACTGTAGAAAACGGTTTTGTGAGAGATGACTTGGATTTGTTACTTTGGTTCGCAATAGCGCTTGTAGCATTGTTGTTCATAGAATGGTTGCTTCAGGCCAGAGAGAACTTTTAGGAGGTAGGATAAGGTTATGACACATTTAATTTTCAAAGCTTCTTATCCGTGGCTTCTTCTTATAATAATTCCTGCGCTTGCTCTTACGCTTATACCTTATTTCAGATTGGCTAAGAGATATCGTAGGACGAGAAACCGTATATGCTCCATGGTATTGCATATGCTTATTATGATAATGAGTATATCGTTGCTTGCCGGCGTTACGTTAGAATACGACGTGCCCAATAAAGATAACGAAATAGTTCTTTTGGTTGATATGTCGGACAGTAATCAGTCAAGGCAAAGTCAAAAAGACGATTTTGTAAAAGAAGTAATCAATCGCAGCACGCAGCTGTACAAAGTAGGAATTATAAAGTTCGGCTTCGATGCGAAAATAGTTTCACCGTTGGATAATGCGTCCGGCAAGTTTGCGGCTTATCAAACCGAGACTGAGATAGATACTTCCGCTTCGAATATAGCTAACGCCATAAATTTGGCAAAAGGTATGTTTACTAATCCAAAAGCCGGTAAAATGGTTATCATTACCGATGCAATGGAAACAGACGGAAGCGCATTCTCCGCAGTTAAGGCGGTGGCTGCAATGGGCCTCAAGGTTGACGTAGCTTACTATAACAACCAAATGCCCGATCACGAAGTGCAAATCGTAAACGTCGAATTCCCCGATACTAAAATAGCTCTCGGCACAGAGTTTGACGTAAATGTTGCTTATAAGAGTACCGTAGCCGGTAAATTCACGATAAAGATCACCGACACTAACAGAGAAGGCGTGCAGACGGTGACCGAAGTTAGGGACGTGAGCCTCGTTGCCGGCAATGAGGAAATTATATCAATAAAAATGGCTTACGAGCTTAACGGTTTGCACGAGTTCAGATTCGAAATCATAGCGGACGGAGAAGGTGCGAATGATTCCGAGATAAGAAACAATTGCTATGTTTCTTTTATAAATCACGAAGTATACGACAAAACTCTTATACTTTACAGCGGAGCTGAAAGCGCAACCGAAGGCACGGACATGAGAGCCCTTCTCAACGTAGAAGACGGTAAGGTCGACATTATGCAGATCGGCAGTAAGGCAGAAAACCACGATGAGGTTCCGTATACAGTAGACCAGCTTCGCGCTTACGATATGGTTATTTTGGTTAACGTTTCCAACGCTGACCTCAAAGCCGTGGCCGAGGCAAAAGGCGCAGATAATCTCGAGCAGTTTGCTCTTAACTTAAAAGAGTATGTGTCCGTTTACGGCGGCGGTCTTCTTACCGTGGGCGGTAACGAAGGAACCGAAGTAGACAATCTCGGCAATCCTATCGCTCACGCATATAACAGAGAAGATATGTACGAGAGCGTTTATCAGGACATTCTTCCCGTAGAAGTAGTAGAGTACACGCCTCCTTTGGCAGTCGTAATTATCATAGATAGATCTGGCTCCATGTCCGGCGCAGCAATAGATGCGGCTAAGGAAGGCTCAAGATCTATCGTAGAAATCATGCATCAGCGTGACTACGTAGGTATTATGGCTCTTTCGGATAGCAGCACGGAAATTTTGCCCCTTACCCCTCGTGTTCGTAAGGATGAAATACTCGAAGCGATTGATTCTATCCAATCGGGCGGCGGTACGTCTTATACGCCTACTCTCAGAAGAGCAGGTAACTCGCTTATGGCTTGCGAAGTAGAAAGACGTCATATCATACTCGTATCCGACGGCGCTCCGTCAGACAAGCTCGATGAATACGGCGCTGTAATTGATTATAACTTTAAGAGAGGCATTACCACGACTATCGTAAATATCGGCGACGGCAGACATGCTGATATGGAAGAAGCAGCTCGCAGAGGTGGCGGACGTCACATCGTAGCCGATGCAGGTTCCATTGGCAGTTTGCCGGATAAGATGCGTGACGACGTAGCTTCGCCGAGCGTAATGCAAGTTTCGTACGAAGACTTTACTCCCACCATCGGAGACAGAAAGATATCGAGTTTGTTCGCAGGTATCGAGGTAGGTAAGTTCGAAGTTTTGCACGGTTATTACGGTACGTTAATTAAGACTAACGAATCGGCTATAGTTCCCCTAAAGGGTGAGTTCGTCCCGATATATGCGCAGTGGAAACAGGGACTGGGTTTTGTCGGCAGCTTAATGGTTAACGTGGGCGCAGGCAGCTGGTCGGAAGATTTCTTTGCGGATGCAGCCGGCAGAACGTTTATCAACAACGTATTCAACACGCTGTGCCCTGCCGAAAACATAAGGGTAAAAGACTTTACCGTAAAGGTTCAGGAGGACAACTATTCGACTCAGGTTTCAATCGTGCAGATAGATAACCAGAAGTTCGAGAGCGCAGCCGAAGTTAAAGTTACCATAGCTTCGCCTTCGGAAAGCGGAATGCAGTTTGCTTCCGAGCAGTCGCAATCTTTGCCCGCAGATACTAAACTTTTGAAGTTCGACTTTGTGCTTAAGCAATCCGGGTTGCACCGAATCAAGGTGGAATTGTTTGACGCAAACGGAGGAGTGATAGTTTCTAACGAAAGATATCTTACTTATAAAGCTTTCTCGTATTCGGAGGAGTACGACGTCTTCCGCAGTGAAGAGGATGCCAAAGCATTGGCAACGAATATATCCGACTTTACGGGCGGCGGCGTTATTAAAGATAGCGAAGAAGTATTCAGAGATTTCGTTAAGTACAATCATCGTAAGTTCGATCCCAGAAAGTTGTTTATGATAATGTCGCTTATATTGTTCTTGCTTGACATTGCCGTTCGTAAGTTCAAATTTAAGTGGATTCACGAAATTATCAGAGATCGCAAACAGGAAATTTGAGGCTAACACGATTTTCCGTCCGCCGCAAAAAGCGGACGGAAAAAAGATAGTTTTTTGAACTCTTAAAACAGTATCCTAAGGAGGATAATATGAAAAAACTTCGTTTACTTGTAATCGTAGGTTTAATCGTATCTTGCGTTCTGTTTTCGACGGCTTGCACGGCGCAGCCGCTCGACACTCCCAAAAGGTTGTCGTTCGATGACGAAACTTATAGATTAAGTTGGGAAATGGTCGAGGCGGCAATGGCGTATAAGTTGGACGTTAACGGCGTTGAATACGAATCTACGAGAACATATTTCGATGCAGCTTCGGCTTTAAAACCCGGAGACTATACCGTCAAGATTATGGCGAAAACCGAACTTGAGGGTTACAGTCCTTCCGGTTGGTCTAAGCCCATTAACATAAGAATTTGGCCCGAAAACGGTTTGAAATATACCTTGATTAACGGCGGTACGGAGTATGCAATACAAAGAGCCGACTCGTTGTCTGCCTCTGGCGATTACGTTATAGATTCGACTTACAGAGGTAAACCTGTTACTCAGATCGGGGATATGGCTTTTGTCAGAGACAACGAGCTGACCAGCGTAACCATACCCGATTCGATAACTTATATCGGCGAAAAAGCATTTCAAGGATGTTCGGCGCTTAAGTCCGTAACGATGAGCGATAAGGTTACTTATATCGGTTCTTCGGCTTTCTATTTGTGCAAATCGTTGGAGTCGTTTAAAGTTCCTGCCGGAGTAACTTCCATAGGCACGAGTATGTTTAGCGGATGCTCAGCACTCAAGAGCGTGGATTTTTCCGCCGCAACGGTAACGTATTTAGGCGAAAACGCATTTCATAACACCGGGCTCGAGACCTTTATCGTACCCGATACCGTTGTAAGCGTAGGAGAGGGATTCCTTCGTAATAACAGAGAACTTAAGTCTGTTAAATTGGGTAACGGGTTGCAGGCATTGGCTAAGAGCTCGTTCTCCAATTGCATTAAACTTAATAGCGTAGACTTTGGTTCTTCCTTGGTTTCCATACTTGATTATGCGTTCTCCGGTTGCAAAGAGCTTGCGTCCATTAAATTGCCCGAGAGTATGAGAACAATAGGTGTAAGCGCATTTTCCGATTGTGAGGCACTCGCTTCGGTAGAACTCGGTAACGGCGTTAGCAGCGTAGGCAGCTCTGCGTTTAAAGGAACTAAAGTTGTTGAGGACGCTCCGGGCGGCATTATATACGTAGACCGTTGGGCTGTCGGATTTAAAGACAGCGAGGAAATCGTGCTTAGCGAGCAGACTCGACTTGAATTTGCCGAAGGTACGGTCGGCGTTGCGGATTCAGCGTTCTACTCGTGGTCGAAGAGCGCTAGCGGCGATTTGATTTTCCCGTACGACGTCATAGAAGAACTTCGTTTTAACAATGACGGCGAATTCAGACACATCGGAGCGTTATCGTTCGCTTATTTGCACAATCTTGTAAATCTTAACTTGTATTCCGGAATAAAGACTATAGGCGGTTCTGCATTTACCTCGTGTACTAATCTTACCACCGCACGTTTCGCAAATACGCTCGAATACATCGGTAATTACGCATTCTACGGTTGCACAAAGTTAGGTACCGGCTCCGTTCCCACAACCGGAACTTTTGCCGGCGAACCTGCCATTTCCGTGCCTGCGTCGGTAACGACTATAGGTATAAAGGCATTTGACGATACTCGTGCAACTATGTCTGTTTCCGGAATAAGATATGTAGGTAATAAAAGTAACGCTTATCTTTGGGCTGTAGGCACTAAGCCTGCAGCTGAAGGCAAACCGGTAATAATGCCCGATGGCATTATTTTGGAGGCAACTACCGTCGGTATCGCAAATAGCGCATTCTCCGGAGTAAAGGGAACCGAAAACATGTTTACCGGCGAATATTCGCCCATACCGGTGGAACTTCCCGATACGCTTAAGTATATAGGTACTTCCGCATTTGCGTATTCGTCGGCAGGAACGGTAAAGTTCCCGACTAGTCCGCTGTTCGACAGTATTCCTAACTATTGCTTCTATAAATGCACTAATCTTAGTTCCGCAGTTATACCTCAGGGCATAAAGAACATAATGAAATCTTCGTTCTATTTCTGCGAAAGTCTTACGACTCTCGAGTTGCCCGATACGGTAGAATATATCGGAATGTATGCTTTTTTCAGATGCAAAGCGCTTAGCTACGTAAGCTTTAGCGACAACATTCATACTATTGATTCAAGAGCCTTCTATCAGTGCGAAAAACTTACTTCGGTAGACCTTCCGAGCAAGCTTACCACGATAGGCATGAGAGCGTTCTATATGTGCGAATCGCTCAGTAATATAGAGTTTGGCGATAATATCGAGACGATAGGCGACTATGCGTTCTCCGGATGCAAGGGCGTAGAAAGCGTCGTTCTTCCCGACAGCGTTAAGTCCATAGGTAATTACGCATTCTATAACTGTCTTAACAATGCCGAAATCGTACTCAACGACGGATTGGAAAGCATAGGTAAGTGGGCGTTCTGCAATAACGGCGCAGTTACGTCGGTCGTTATTCCGCAAAGCGTTACTTACGTAGGCGAGTACGCTTTCAGAAAGTGCGTTTCGCTTAAAAACATTCTCGTAAGAGGAAGTTTGGACGTTCTTTCCAGAAACGCATTCTATTACAGCAATGCGGTTACCGTTTATATCGAGGGTAACGCCGCAGGCGAAAACTGGCATCCGAGTTGGAATATCAGTTTCCGTCCCGTAGTTTACGGATGCGAATTCTCCGAGGATGGCAGATACGTTAAATCGATAACCGTTTCCACGATAGATAATCCCGACGCAATCGGGCCTATGACGAAAATCGAAATCGACGAAGACGGATTCGAAGTAGAAAAAACGGTATATAGAGCTAACTTCAGCGAGCCGATGAGAGCAGGTTATGTTTTCGGCGGCTATGCGACCGAAGAAAACGGAACTAAGGTTTACGATAAGTTGACCGACGTTCCCTCAGACACAAAAGTCTACGTTGTGTGGACTATCTCCGACGGTTCGGAAAACAAATAATCGTTTTCCGAAATCGTACTAACGATTATCCCGGTTTTAACCGTGATGATAAATGCTTAAAAAGGATGGAAATAACATGAAAAAGTTTTCTAAAGTAGCAATACTTATTGTTGCTTTGGTAGCTTGCCTATCGTTTATGGCAGGATGCGATTCGATCGACGGTATTACTGTGGACGAATTGACTGCTCCGAGAACAAATTACGTTCAAGGACAGGATCTTGATTTAAGCGTTGGCGCTATCAAGGCGATATCCGGAGACAAAACTACTACTATTGCATTAAATGCAGAAGGAGTGGTTGTAGAAGGATATGACAAGAGTAAGCTCGGCGATCAAGAACTTACAGTAACTTACAAGGAAAAAGTCGCTAAGTACACCGTAACTGTCGTTCCCAGAATGCAGGTTACAGGTCAAGACGCTTATTACTTTGTAGGCGAAGAGCTTAACCTCAACAAGGGTATCGTAAAAATCGCAGCAGACAACGCTAAGACTTTTACCGAGTACAAACTTAGCGACAGTGCGATTAAGATCGAAGGATTCGATTCCTCGACCGCAGGCGAAAAGGACGTTACCGTAACTTGCACCGCAAACGGTAATACTTACAGCACGGTTGTTAAGGCAACCATTTTGGAAGTCAGCACCGTTACGTTGAAAGCGCCCAATAAGACCGCTTACAATTCGCATGACGGCGTTATCGATCTTAACGGCGGATATGTTACCGTAAAAGACAGCAACAACAGACTTTCTAAGGAATACTCTCTTACCAAAGATATGATCAGCGGATTCAATCTTAACGCAGCTACTTTGGAAAACAGAACTACTCCCCTTAGACAGGAAATTACCGTTACTTATAAGGGCAAAACTTGTAAGTATACCATTCAGATTACATACAGCGACGTTTCATTGATAAAACTCAGAGCAAAGGAATGCTCGGTTATCGATTGGAGCAGTGAGACTTTCCCTGACGTTGACGACGTACTCGGCGCAAACGCAAAGGAAGCAGTAGAACTTTACACCAAACTTTCTACCGCAGACAAAGCAAAAATCACCGAGCAGGAGCTTCTTAACATCGTTCGTCCGGCAGCAGTATACGGCGGAAATACTTATCTTGCAGAACTTGGAAAGTTTAAGGAAACCTTTATCGTAGACACCAGTGGACTTGTTCATTGGATAAATACCTCGAGAGAAGCTGTAAAGAGAGATTACGACATCTTAGCCGCTAAGGAATCTGTATTTAAGACAACCGGTGCTTTCGTCGATATGCTTAAGAGCGACACTAAGTTCTCTACTATGATAGTTTGGAACGGCGTTGACGTAGCTACTCTGCTTAGTAAAGTTTATAGCCCCAACGTAATTATCGATTTCATAGAGCCGCGTCTCAAGTATGCGCTTGACCTTTACGATATCGTAGCAAACATTCCCGACGATTGGACTGCCGCTTCGCTTTCGGAGCATGCAGATGCAATTGATGCGGCAAAGGACTTTATTACTTCTAATAAGTTTACCGCACTTACCGCAGAGAGTTTGTTTGCGTCGCTCCCCGGCAGAACGCTTATCGGAATGGCTTCGAAGTGGAGAACAAACGACGATATAGTAGATATCCTTTATAACTACTATTTCTATAACCTTATGAAGAGCGAGAATGCTCTCGAAAGACAGAAGGGTACCGAGGCTATCAATGCATTGCGTAACATTATTCTTCCCGGCGAAATGGAAGAACTTTGGGAAGCATGCTACTCTACCTTGTCGTCATTCATGCAGTTGACCTCCGCAAAGAGCATAGACGCTACTTCTTTCCTTGTATATTATGTAAATACAGATAAGCTTATCGATAAGCTTTCTAAGACCGAAGACGAGCTTCTTGCTTACTTGTATAACCTCAAGTATTCCGGCTTTATGGTGGATTCCGAAGGCAATGCTATGGACGCTTCGCTCGTTCAATTGCATGTATATTTTGCTAACGTAAACCAGGGAGTTCGTTTGAGCGAGACCACTGCCGTATATATCGGCGGTTACAGACTCAGATTCGGTACCATGCTCGGTAACGAAATTTTCGAAGAGTTTGTTGCAAAATATCTCGCAACCGTTCAGATGAGTACTACCGACGAAGGATACGGCGCAGCTGTAGAATCTATGTTCAATAGCTACATGGGACTCGAACCGCATATGCAGTATGTGTTCCTCACAATGCTCAGCCCGTTCTATCAGTACAATTTGATCGGCGACCTTTGGGACTTCTCTAACGGACATAAGAGCGCCTTTACTCTTATGATTTACAGACATTATCTTGCTCAGTTCGGCAAATCCGAGGACCTTCCTCAGTTGTTTGCAGAACTTGCAAAGGCAAGCGAATATTATGCTAAGAGATCGTATATGCCCGACACCCTTGAAAATCAGCAGACTTATACCGATTTGTTTAACGCAGCGGTAAATGCAGCTAAGAATATCGTAGAATATAACCTTAGCAGCGCAGATCTTGCTATATTCAATAATACTCTTAAGCCTATTTACGACAGATATGTTGCTTGCGCAAAGAAGATTAAGGATGTTCCCGCAACCGTAGATTTCGGCGATTACGCAGAAACATTTGCTACGCTCGATAAGATATTGGCAAATTTCGATACGATGATTTACCTCTTGTCAATAAGCAGCGGCAATAACGTATATTCGGTAATTTTGGCATCTTACGCTAAGGCTCTTCCGCTTGTTAACAGCATAAGAAAAGCTCCCGCTAATATCGTAGAGCTTTACCGCTATGAGAATCTCAGCAAGATTGTTCGTTACAGCGCATCTAGCGCAGGTATCGCAAAAATCGAGATCAGATGTACTTACGAGTTTGCTCTTGCATACTACTTCGATCAGGCGATGAGTTACCTTATCGGCAACAAGCTCAATAACGGCACTCTTGCTTATGATATTTTCGTAGGCGACGTTCAAAACTTCTATGCTATTGCGGCAGACACCATGGCTGCTCAGGCTATGAAACTTTACGACGCAGCGTTTTCAAAAGACGAGGATCTTTCCGCCAAGAAGTATACCGATATGGCTGCAACTAAGAATGCAATTAACGCATATCTTGCACTTACTTCGGCAAACAGATATTACGCTATCAGACTGTTCGACAATAGATTCTATATGTTCTTCAACGGCGTAAAACTTGCTTATTCGGAAGCAGGTAACGAAGCTATATCAGGTGTAGCAGAAAAAATTATAGCTGCTGAGAATTATGCGCTTTTGGCTTTTGCTAATCCGGATACCAAGATTAATGTAAAACGTGATGACGGCACTACTGAGCAAATCACCGCAAAGCAGGCTTACGGCGAAGCAGTCGAAGCTCTCAAGGCCGCTTATACTGCGCTTTCCGCCGAAAACAAGACGGCATTTGACGCAGATAAGAGCCTCAAGGCTTGGTATGACGACATAAACGCAAAGTATTTGGAAGCTAAGGCAGAATGGGAAAAACCGCAGGAACCGCAGGCATAACATTTATAACTATCAAAAATGCGTTGCAACGACAGTTGCAGCGCATTTTTTTGTGCGATAGTTTTGCTGTTTGGATGTTATAAGGGGGAAATCAAAAATCGCTATGACTTTAATATTGAAAATGACAAAGCGATTATTACCGAAGTCTTTAAAGAACCGGATTGCACCAATGCCGTGGAAATTATGCCGATTAAAAATAAGTAGCACGGGTTTGTAGCCGTTTCGAAAAAAGCCTTTTGTATACATTCTAATTAAGCGACTTGAAGGCAACAATTATACGAAGATATTGCAAGACGACAAGTTTTATGGTTGATAACTTACTTTCAATTGTGATATTTTAGAATGACGCTTGACCTATCTGAAGCTCGCATGCTATAATTTAGTAAACTAGGGAAGGATGCGGATATGGAAAAAGTCGAATTCGACGGGGTAAGCGCTTCGATTATAAGGGGCGGGAGAGATTATATTTACACGGTAGACTTATCGAAACGTATAGCCGAGACGTATGAACTTTGCGTGTCTAAGCCTACGCTTATTATACTGGAGACCGATTGGGAAAGTAATTTGACGCCATGGCAAGCAAAGAAAGTATTTAAGAGAGGTAAGGATTTCGGCGGCAACGCTAAAGAATATTTAAGCAAGGTTTGCCGCTTTATAAGCAAGACAGAAGAAGGCAATGTGGTAAGACGAAGAATGATTGCAGGCTATTCTCTAAGCGGCTTATTCGCCGTGTGGACGGCTTACAATACCGATATGTTCAGCGCAGTGGCGTCGATAAGCGGGTCGCTCTGGTATGAGGGATTTGTCGAATACGCATCAAACCATAGTTTTTTGGCAAATCGAGCTTATTTTTCTGTTGGAGATAGGGAAAGTAAAACTGCTAACCACATAATGTCGGATGTTGAACTGCGGACTAAAGAAATTTGCGACAAGCTTGCTAGTTGCGGAATTAAAACTAAGTTTGAACTGACTGAGGGCGGGCATTTCGATAACGTTACTGCTCGAATTGCCAAAGCTATTGATTTTTTGACGGAGGAGATATGATTAAAATAGGAAGATACAGACATTTTAAGGGGAATGAGTACCTCGTCATCGGCGTTGCAAAACATTCTGAGACTCTGGAAGAGATGGTTGTATACAGGGCTCTGTACGGAGACGGAGGTTTGTGGGTTCGACCTTCGAGCATGTGGGATGAAACAATCGAGCGAGACGGCAAAAGATTTAAACGATTCGAATACATCGGGGAGTAGGCGATAAATATACGTTCGTCAGAGGTTTCTTATTTGATTTAATTGCCTACGTTAAGAAGAAAAACGATATAGAATACATTGGAATCGGAGAAATGCAGGTACGACTTAAATGGTATTATTATGAACCGGCAAGTAAAATGTCACGAGCAGGAGAACCAATATCGAATATAGAAAATTACTTGACGTTATGTGAGCCTACAGAAAAAACATAATGAGCAAAGCCCGATAGACGCATCGAATACTTGGTAAATAGGTGAGTCCGAGGCGCAGATTCGTATACCCGAAATGACGAAAGTTTAATCAAGCAAGTTGTACGATAAAGAGAATAAAAACGGCACAGTTAATATTGTCGCAATGAGTGCGGTTACTTAGAAATGCGTTTTGCATACTTAGGATTGCTTTTAGAAAAAACTATTGCACGACAAAATAACGGCTATGCATATGGGTGTACTCAAAACTATGGTACAAAATTGATTATTCTACTTTTGAAAGGCGGAGTGTAAATGCAGTTAATTATTCGGTACAAGACAAAATCGCTAATCGTAACTTTTGCTTGCCTATTTAATAAATAACGAGTTGTAAAATGGCGTTATTATACCGAATGAAATTCGGGAACGAGCATTTTAAAGTGCGCAAAAAATAAGTTTAGCGGTTGCATAATAGAGAGAAAATACTAAGAGCAAAGCAGCGAAACAGAATTTTTAATTGTTTAATCGTTAGATTATAAAAAAGAAAAGGCAGACGATATATCGTCTGCCTTTTAAACTTTGTAAAACCGATTGAATTTATCGATTATGCTTATTGCTTAGGTTCATAGCCTTTCTTGAGCTGATCTTTCATGCCGTTCCAAGCAGATTTAGCAGCGTCAATAGTAGTTGCGTAATCCACTTTGAACTTGTTTTCGAAAGCGGAAAGGGCTGCGTTGATGGATTCCTCCGACTTGTCGATAGAATCGTTTACGGCGAGACCGTACTCTTGCAGCTTGGCTACAACTGCGTCGCATGCTTTTTTAAGTTCTACCTTTGCGTCGTCAAGACTTTCGTTTGCTGCTTTGCCCGCTGCAAGCAAATCTTGCTCTGCCTTTTCGAGATTAGCTTTTGCCTGTTCGTACTTAGCCTGTTCTGCTTCGGGAGCTTCGCTGTTTTGTGCAAGATAGTTACGGAAGTTAAGATATGCGGTCTTTGCTTCTCTGAACGCAACGAGCGAAAGCTGATAGGGACTGGTGGGATTTACGAGCACGGTCTTTCTGATTGTTTCGATAGAATTGCATGCAAGGTCGTAAGCAGCGAGAGTTCCGCTTATAAGACCTGAGGTAATCGCATTTGCTTTGTTTTTTGCAGCTTCGAATCTCGCATGATTAAGAGCGTTGGCTTTTGCCTGATAGTAAGCGTTCTTAAGTTCCTGAGAGTACATTTCTGCAGTTTCCTTTCTGGACTCTGCGATAGCTTCGATCTTTTCCATATAGGTAAGAGTCTGAAGTTTAGCTGCATCGATGTACGGAGCGCACTCTGCAGCCAAAGCCGCAAGATACTCTTCGGTAAGCTTTTTGCCCTTAGCTACAGATGCCGAAATGTTTTCTTTAGAGAAAATCTTTTCGAGGTCTGCCTTGGCTTGATTGAAATAAGCTTCTGCGTTTTCGCCGGAGAAGGATATGGAAATCTCGTTTTCGCCGTCTTTAACTGATCCTTTCACCAAAAAGCCGGTTTCTTTGCAGACACTTACGTAAAGCGATAAAGCTTGCTCGCTTGTTTTGCCTACAAATGCCTGACCGTTTATTACGAGGTTACCTTCTTCGTTAAGCGCATTTACACTTATAACTTTATCGTTTGCGTCCAGAATAAACTCAACTTCGGGATTGAGCGAAACGTTCATAACCTTAGACTCGTTGTTTCCGGAGCAAGCGGTAAAGGAAAAAGTAACAGCCATGAGGCAAATACCGCAAATAATTGCAATAATCTTTTTCATAAATAATATCTCCTTTTATGTTTTTAGTAATTAAATTATAACTTAAAAAGATTTATTTGTAAAGCGAATTTTACAAAAAAACTCTGTAGCGTAACAATTTTTTTGTGACAAAGACTAACACAAATATAACTAACGATGCGGTTAATGTCGGAGTGTAAAAACGGGTTAAACAATTACCACTTATTAAATACTCGCTCTGCAAATCCGACTTGTCCGTCTAATATGACGCTATGTTCCGTGGTCTTAAGAGTCCCGTAAAATTTGCCGAAAACCTGATGTTGATCGGATTTAAGCAAACCGAGAACGGATGTGCAATCTTTTCGGTCGAGTATGGGACGGAAGGTCAAATCGACGCTGCCGTCGTCCGATATTCCACACGCGGCAATATAAGCATCCGCGTCGAAGTAGGCAAGCGGCTTGAGCTTGCCGTCTGTAATATAGCACCGCTTTTCATCAAAGCAAGCCACGCGGCCCGCCTTGCTCGGTGCAAAGTTCAGTTCGGAACTCGGTTTCTTGTCTCTACGGTCGCGCAATTCACTCTGGATTTCTGCTGCGCCGTCGATTGTTACCCCCCCCCCCGAACAGTTGTTCGTGGGTGAGGGACGCAGTTGTGTTACCCATAACTGTTGTCCTCCTGTCCTGTGTTGGTGGTCGTGCTTTTATGATAGCACCTAACAGGGACAATGGCAACGGATTTCGCGCCAGCGATTGCGAAATCGCTGAGTATAATATATTCTCTACTCTACTCTTCTTTACTCTACTCTACTTTGTCGATTGTTTCGCCGGAAATACCCGGAAATGCTGCTTTCAGTGCATATCCGCGCGGATATGCGTTCAAAACGGTATTTCCGCTCCGGTTATATTGTTTTTCGTGGTATTTTGGGACAACTGCGTGTGTTGTCTTGCGCGACCCTTTTATCAACTTTTTCCACCTAGTTTTCCACTTTTCGGGTCATTCTGGTATTTCCGCGCCGTTTTTCTGCGGTTATCCACGGAAATGATAGAAAATGTATCAAAAAGTGCATTTCTGCCCCGAAAATGTCTTTTTACGAGAATAACCGCGCCGGAAATGCCGTTTTAAGTGCGTTTCCGGGGAAGATATTGCAAAAAGCGGCAATAAAAAAAGAGCCTCCCGGCCCTCTTGTGCGAGGAATACCGGGAGGCTCGTGCTGTTATGTGGTAGCTGCTGGGGTGTCCTTAGTGAATCTGGTTCTTGACGTTCTCGTAGGTCTTATCGCCCTCGATAGCAGCCTGCGTGAAGGAGTTGTTATACCACCAGTTGATAAGCGCGGTGACTGTGGTGATACCAGTAGTCACCAACTGTTCCACCGTGCTGCTCTCGATGGGCAGCGGAGACTTGCCGAACGCGCTCAAAATCTGGTTTGCCAGAGCCAGCAGCAGGGCAGCGGTACGGGCGATGGTGGCGGCGGAAACTTTGTTATTGTACTTCATAATAGTATTCTCCTCTCATTCGACAATGGATTTGATTCCGCAACGGGAAACGACTTGTCGCTCTCCTCGCGGAGGGCGTGGATTGAAATAACTTCGGCTATACCGTTACCGATGCAGACGGCGGTCGCTCTCCCCACGGAGAGCGTGGATTGAAATTCAAGCGCCGCCCGGATGATGATTTCCTGCTCCCGTCGCCCTCCGCATGGAGAGTGTGGATTGAAATCAGACGCCAGTGACGGTCAGGCCATCAAGGCTGCGTCGCCCTCCCCACGGAGGGCGTGAGTTGAAACGCTCCCCGCACAGATACGTTGCATGGCATCGTCCACCTCCTGTTTCAGGCCCATTCGGGACGGGCGGAAGGGCCTTCACAGGCAAGAAAAAAACACGGTGCATCTCTGCACCGTGTTTTTTTTTTTTGGCGGCGGCATATTGAACTGCCGGGCGTATGAATTTTGCTTTTCTGCCTTGTCCGGCAGCGGGCTTTCGTCTGCGATCAGCGCTTCTTCTGGGTGCCCTTGCCCACCGGGCCGCGGGGGCGGCGCTCGGCGGCCTTGGACTGCAGCGCGGCGCTGCGGGTCTGGGCGCGGCCCTTGGCAGCAGCGGCACGCAGACCGTTGATCTCCGCCTTGGTCAGCTCGCGGTAGGTGCCGGGCTTGAGCATTCCCAGC
>ERZ779865.1122-NODE-1122-length-20593-cov-10.327539_pt1 | contig 20593 bp, 21 predicted proteins | sample MGYA00433088_ERZ779865 | MGnify/ENA primary metagenome ERZ779865 (study PRJEB29588, sample SAMEA2151703) | human gut metagenome | biome: human gut; feature: human-associated habitat; material: faeces | place: Denmark | collected 2008/2010 ... | reverse complement strand
GCAAAGCTACAACCAAACCTCAAAGTGTAAAAGGTGCATTTCTTCGAATGCTTACTGCTGTCCTACATTTTGAGAAAGGCGTGCGAAGGCTCGCCAAATAACTTTGCTGCGGGCATTTTTTATGTCCATAGCTTTGCTATATACCTATATGGTTCCGACCCCCGTGTGGAGCGTTAATGCGCCCACTGCCTTTCTCAAGGTGTAGGACAACGGGAAAGCGGAACCTTTCTTGTTTCCTTTCCCGTAATTTTAATTACATATTGTTTCATTTTAAAATGTCCTACAAAAATGAAAAATCAAATTGTATTGCCTGTTCGCCAGGCAAGAGAAAGCCGTATATCGTTATGGCTGGATCGTGAAAATTGTATCTTTTCCGCTCTTATGGAAGAGAGAGTATCAAACCGTCAGGCTGTGCTTGTTTCTCAGGTACTTGCTTCTTTCAGCATTCTCAGCTGTTCCTTTTTTATTCATTGGCTGGCTGCCGTTGCTTGCCTGTGCTGGTTTACCTGTTCCGTTTTACTTTGTAGGAAAGGAGGTTTATAATGGATGACGATAAAACCAGTTTCAAGGTGCAAAAGACGGCATATTATAACGAAAAAGGTTTGTTCATTGAAGAGTACCAGATATTTATGAATGAACGTGACTCTATAATGTGTCCTCGTGAAGATTTTGAGAGATTGTATAAAATTATGGGAATCGCATTGAATGATAGAAAGGAGGCAGATCATGGCAAATAACAAAGTCGAGTTTGACAAATATATCCTTTATCGTTACTTCCAGGAATATCTTCCTGTCGATAAAGTAACAGATGATGTGATTTATAAAACTTCGCAGCAGATTCAGGATGAACTGTCTGATATGGCAGAGATCAGTATTAACGATATCGCCAGGACAATGGTGGATTTGGGGTATGAGCTTGTCATTTCCCCCGATGGCCGTCCGGCGTGGATCATGCAGCGCAAGTAACTGTATGCTTTTTTAATGATTGTAACCCATTTTTTCATTCAATAAAAAGGTGTGGCGTCGTGACGATGCTGCACCTTTTGTCTTTTTACTCATTTTCTGTACCTGGTATCTTTGAGAAAAACAAAGATTTATGCTTTCTATCATACAGGATATTCCGGATTTTGTTCTCTCGTCACAGCTTGATATTGTGATAGAGACAGATAAACAGGTGACCTTTTCTCTTTATAAAGCGGGAAACGTTATTCTGCAAGAAACATATACTCCGGATTCAAATAACCAGATACATATTCTTGATCTGTTCTCATTGCTGGAGCCGTACTTGCTTGAAGCTCCATTATGCGATTTCTCATATACATGTAGTGCGTCCGAAGAAGCTTCTGTCAGCAAGACATTCATAGTGCTGTTATCTCAATATCTGATACATGGTACTGCTACTGATTTTGTAACTAATTATTTTCTTACAGCCCTTGCCGGATGCGATAAGGTTACTTCGCTTGGTCGTTCCGAGGTATTATATCTGACTACAGGTCACTTGGCTACAGGAGGGACTACTATTGCGGTAATGGTAGAATGTGTCTTTGTTGATGACCAGAATAATGTATTAAAGACTACTCGTCCCTTGGGGATTGCAACCGATTACAGGATTAATTCGATAGATGCATCTCCTTCACGCTTTACCTTGTCAGGCTATAAGCTGCTTCGGTATACAGTTACGGCTGGTTCCAGAAGACAGGTTTATAGGGTTGATCATGATGAACCAGACTCAGTTGGTATTAGGTTTCGTAATTCATTTGGGTGTATAGAAACCTTTTATTTTATAGGCACAGACAAGATTGAACCGGAACTGACTCGCAGTGCTGCATACTTCAATGGTATTTACAAGACATATTATATCGATGAGCAGCGCAAACATACACTTTCTACCGGTTATATTCCTGAATCTATGTATATGCTGGTAGATGATGTAGCACGGTCGCAGGAAGTTTATCTTATGGACGGATCAGAAGATATTCCGATTACGATTGTAGACAGCGATACACAGCGCGATACTTCAGATGATGGGCTGTTCTCGTTTTCCATTACTTATATTTTTTCTTCTCGTTGTCAGAATCGTTTAAAACTGTTGCCTGAGATTTTTGATGATTCCTTCGATGACACATACAATTAGAGCCTATGAACGTAATACATATCAAAGACGCTTTGAGGTTACTCGAATCCGGGCAGCCCTGTAATCTGAAACTGTGGAAACTTAGCACAGGCGATATTCTGGAATATCGTGGTGCGGTGTGTGTCGGTTCGCACTGGCGACGGGGTATTCACCGTGTCCGTCTTCCGGCATCCGGATTAATTCGGGCTTTCCGCGACATATCTCTTTTCGAAATAAACAACATGACAATTTATCTCTAATATGGACAAAATAATTCCACAATACGATGACAACTTCATGCCAGGTGAAATATTCAACATAGAGTTTTCCAACGTAGCCACTGAAATGGCTTCTGTTACAGATAGCAGCCTGGTATTTGATGAAGATGCGGATATTCAGACAACGCCTGTTCCAGGGCGGAACGGCATGGCTTATGTCAATTTCGGTTCTGATAATCAGCTCCCGTTTGAGATTATCAAAATGATTGGAGTTGATGAAGTGATGAGTCAGAACAAATTGTTCAATGTCATAACCTGTTACGGAGCCGGACTGAAGTATATGGATGTCGATACCAGACAGCCGACAACACATCCTGAAATTAAAAGCTGGATGCGACGCAATAGTCTTCCGGTGTTCCAGCTGGAGCAGGCTACAGATATGAAGTATTTCTTTTTCTGTGTGTCGGTCATTATTCTTTCTCAAGATGGGCAGAGGATTAATCGTCTGGTACATAAGGAGGCTTGCTACTGTCGTTTTGAAAAAGCCAGAAATGGCAAGATAAACCATGTAGTTTATGCCAATTTCCGTAATAATGCTTCACTCCGCCCGGAGGATTACGAAGTCATCCGTCTGCTTGATCCGCGCGACCCAATTGGTGAATTGATGGTTTTAATGGGACGTGAACCGGGGCGTGATGGCAAGGTTAAAGTAAGAACCAGTGAACGTAAGTTTGCCATTCTTGTACGGTTCCCGACACCTGGCTTCCAGTATTATCCGATACCGTATTATACCAGTATTTTCCGGGGCGACTGGTACGATATCAAGCGGTTGATTGGTAAAGGTAAGAAAGCAAAGCTCCGTAACCATGCCAGCGTAAAATATCAGGTCGAGGTTCACAAGGATTACTGGAGTAATATCTGTGCAGAAGATCATATCACCGATCCGCTGAAGAAGATGGAACGAATCAAAAAGGAGAAGGAAAACATCAAGAATTTTGTTTCTGGCATTGAAAATAGCGGCAAGGTTTGGATTACCGGCTACTACATTGATCCGAATGGCCGGGAGGTCCGGATGGTACGCATCAATGTGGTGGAGACCGGTAAGGAGGGTGGTGATTGGAGCGAAGACATTCAGGAAGCCAGTAACATCACCTGCTATGGTGACAACATTCATCCTAATCTGGTAGGTGCTACTCCGGGTAAAGGACAGAGCAACAACTCAGGTTCAGACAAGCGCGAGCTGTTCACGCTCAAACAGGCACTGGAGATACCTTTTCATGATCTGATGAACATACCGCATAATATCGTTATCGAGTACAACGGTTGGAGTGAGAAAGTTTATCCGGATGTTCCCATGGTATTGCTCACTACTCTTGATCAGAACACCGATGCGAAGCAGAAGACAGCTTCGGATCTTGAAAGCAAATCATAAAACGAATCATTATGGCTATCACATTTTCACAAGAGATTTTCGAAAAGATATGTTCTTCTGCCACCCACTCTACAGCAGAGGTATATGACATGATTGCTCCACATCTGGATGACACTCTTCAGAGCATTAACCATGTGCTGTTGGGTGATATGGCAGATAAATTGGAAACCGTTCCAGGGCTCGAACAGGCAGTTACCAAACTGGTTTGTCTGCGTACCTATCAGGAGCAGATTCCGCAGCTTGATTTGGTATTGACTTCGACAGGATTCGGTGTGGTGTCTAATCAGAATCTGGCTCCGGCTTCCGCAGACAGAGTCAAGAACCTGCTGCAACAAGTTACCAATGCTTATGAAGATGCCTACGATCGGTGCTTGGAGCTGCTGGTCGGTACCGACTGGGCAGATACAGCACAGGCTCGTATCAATATCCCCAACCTGATATATACCGCCCGACAGCTGAAGATGTATGTTGAATTCCCCTCTTCAGACGTACATCGTTCCAAGCTGAATGAGTTTCGCACGAGAATGTATCAGGCAGAAGAAAAGATCCGGCAGCACGTATCGTCTGAGTTTTTCGATCATATCCTCGAACAGGCTCGGCACAATGCTTTCACAAAAGAAGAAACCGCCATGGCAGACTACATGTGCAAGTTTATAGGTTTTTGTATCATGGGGCACTGGCCGGCTGCAAAGAGCATGCTGGAGCGCATCGAGAATTATGCGGAATCCAAGGTAGAGGTATTTACCAGTTATAAGGACTCCGAGGCATACAAAGTCAAACATTTCCAGACTTACCAGAATGAAAAAGAAGATTCCGTATACTTTTGGGGGTAGGATTCTCGATTTCCGTTTTCCCACTTCCTGGAAGGAACTTAACCAGGAACAGCTTCGGTATGTGTTCCTGGTCATTACGCTGTTTCCACCGGTCAAGGCAAAGACCTATGTCTTTATGCGATTTACTGGAATACGTGTTCGCAGGAGGATTAAAGAAGGCTGGCTGTGCTCTTTCCGTTTGAACTGGCACAAGAAATTGAGGTTCATTCTTCAGGACTGGCAGATCCGTAGCTTTCTCCGGCAGATTGATTTTATTTCCGAGCCCAATGCTTATCCCGTCAGATTGGACAAGATTGGCGGCCGGTATGCTATTGATTCAATGCTTCATGGCCTGAGCTTCGAAGATTACCTTTGTTGTGAGAATTACTACCAGGGCTACTTGTATTCGCAGAACATTTCCCAGCTTAAATCTCTGTATACTTATCTCTATAAGAAAAAGCCAGGCATGAAAGGTTCGTTGCAGGCAGCCTTTTCCCGGATCAAAGAATACGAACTGGTTTCCGTATTTCTTTGGTGGGGTAGTGTTAAATTGTATTTTGCGTCCCAGTTTCCTCATTTTTTCCAGCCGTTTCAACGGTCAGTTGGTGCTGATCAGCCAGAACTATCCAACCTGATGGGTGCGATGAACGCCCAGATTAGGGCACTGACAGGTGGTGATGTTACAAAAGAAAAGGAGGTCTTGCAAATGGACTGCTGGCGGGCTTTGACAGAGCTGGATGCCAAAGCACACGATATTCAAATTCTAAAATCAAAGCAAAATGGACACAAGTAAATTCTTTGACGGCCATACCTATTTCAAGGAGCTGACCGAGAAAAACAAGCTGGCCAAGGCTAACGCCTTTTTCCCATGTTCCTGTAGCGGCATCAATTCTCTTCAGGATGTGCTTGACAAGTTCCGCCGTCAGTCCGCTTTCGTCTGCATCGACGATACCAACGATGCAGCTACCGAACAGATCGGGGGCGGCTGGTTCAAGAAGCGTACCTTCACGGTGTTTCTTCTGATCCGTTACCGCTACGATGACATGACCGATCGTGCGGCAAAGCTGGATATCTGTCGGCAACTCTTCCGGCAGTTCCATTCTCGTATGATCCGTGACAAATACATATACGAAGATCTGGACTTATCCTTCCTGAATGTATCCAGAATCTACACTCGTGAACTGGGTGAGTATTTTATATCCGGTTGTACCGGCTTGTACTTCATGGTCGAGCTGACTGAACCGACTGATCTGTGTTATAAGGAGGACGAATGGGATGGCTAAGACAGACAATAACAGACCGGCAGCAACTGACGAAGATCGTAAGAAATATCAGGAAGCCTGGGCGGAAATGATGGTGACAATCTAGCGTGAGAAAATCGAACGGTTGCACGTCATCAATACCTACTCATTGCATCAGCAAATTCGGGATAACGTGATATCATCCACTGACTCTGTATCTACTATCCAGCACAAGTTCCTCGAGTATGGTATCTACCAGGACATGGGTGTTGGCAACGGGTATACTAAGGGTAATGGCGGTGACTTGCAGATTTTAAACCCTATATATCGAGAGGAACACGGACTTAACGTTCCTCGGAAAGTAGGCCCTAAGCCTGGTGGATATTATACATCTGGTAATCCCCGTAAACCTCGTGAATGGTTCTCACGTCCCTATTTTGCGTCAATCATGGTGCTGAAAGAACAGATGGCGTACATGTACGGAGAAGAGTTCTGTGGTTTGCTGGTCGATAAAATCGAAGAAGCAAACCATAAACGCAGCACAACACTCAAGTCACGTTTGTATGGGACTCGTAAACGTAAATAAACTTATGTCTTTTTGTAGTATAACTCGGTAAGTTTACTTCGTAAAAAACTCAAGATTATGGCAACAAAAACATTCGAAGAATTAAAGCAACTGGCAATACAGATTCGTGATGAGAAAACAAACAAACAGAATACTGCTACACGTATCGGTACACAAATGCTCGAGCATCTTGACAAGCTCGAACAGGACTATTATGACAAAACAGCTACTGATGAAAAATTTACCGAGATAGAAGAAAAAATCGAAGGAATCGGGGAAGTAGATTTATCCGGCTTGGAAAATAAAACGTCAAGTATTGGTTATGTAACTTGTGATACGGCTGCCGGAACTGCTACTAAGATAGTAACCGTTACGGGGTTAACAGCTCTTAGTACAGGAGTCCGTTTGCTTGTCAAAATGACAAACAATAATACAGCCAGCAATGCAACTCTTAATATCAATTCTTTGGGTGCAAAGCCTTTGTATTATAATAATGAAAGAGCATCAACTGACAACTCGTGGGAGCCAGGAGAAGTTATAGATGTTTACTTTGACGGTAGTAATTTTTATTCCGATAATTTCCAAGGAGGAAGCGGTGATGGTGGAAATCTGATACTTGAGTGGAATACTGATGCTGCTACTACACGTAAACAAGTAAAGCAATCTGACCGAAAGTCTTTGCTTCAGATTGGTTATAAAGATGCAGACGGAAATCCTATTAATGAACAATATATCGGAACAACCTTTACCGATACTGAATGGGTAAAAGACAGTAATTGGAAAGAGATTGCTAATTATTCTGATATAGAAAAAGACTTTGTAAAAAAAAGAATTGGAAATAATCTGTATGACCAAGAAAGTGGACAAATCGGAGTTTCATTTCGTTCAGACGGAACAATAACTAATTCTTCGTCAAATTATAAAACAATAATAATACCGATTATTGACAATACAGACGGAATATCTATATACCCGAATGATGCCACTGCTAATATATATAACGGGCTTTTAAATTCTGAAATGAAAGCTATTCCTGAAAGTATTACACAGAAAGGGAATATTAATTATGTAGATGGAGCTAAATATGCTGTCTTTTCTCTTAAAGACTTTGCTACCAAGAAATATATGGTAAATTATGGTATGGAACAGTTGCCGTACGAAGATTATAGTCCTATTGCCGGATATATTAAGAATGATAAAAATTTGCCTTATGAAGAAGATATAAGTAGTATGGTTAATATTGATGGATATTATCTTGGAACCGGAAATATAGCAGTTACAACTAATTATTTGTGCTCACAATTAGTAGAAGTTTATCCAGGTGATTCTGTATCTTGTTCTTCAAGTCTTATTTGTACAAGTAGTTCTACAATGTGCCATTTAATGTTCGACAAAAATGAAGAACTTCTTGGTAGATTAATAACAGACACCAGTACACCTAATACATATAATATAACTCAAGATATGTATGATAAAGGTTGTAGATATGTAGCTTTTTCTTACAGACCCGATGATGAAAAGAAGCTAATAATATCAAAAGTCATATCATCCTCAAGAATATATTCTAACCTTAATGTTTTAAACACTCAGGTTGAAGGGCTTGTAAAAGCAAATAGTTCTTTAGCGGTTGGAAATATTAAAGGAATTGCAACGATGGGAGCTTCTCTGATTGTTCCCCCAAATACTTGGATAGAACAAGGTTGCGTAATCGCTAATACAAAGTCTTACAACAAGGCTGTTGGAGGAGTTGGTTCCCCCGGATATTTTGCAAATGAAATATATAAAAATACATATTGTACAGATGAAGAATTTGACAATATGGATATACTTGTAATACAATTTGCTTCCTCTGGAGATGTATATTTAGAAGAAAATAAAACAACTATAGAGGAATATGAAGCCCGTGTTTCTGAGTCAGAGTTAGAAGATCCTTTTTCAGCTGGACTATTAAGCGTAAAAGAGTGCGTAGATTACATCCTAAAAAAGTGGCAAAAAAGATGTTACGAACAAAAAGACAAAGAGTCATCTCCCTGGTACAAAACAAAATCAGGCAAGCCTTTTAGAGTCCTGTTTGTCACGCATTGGCATGATGCACGTGTGGAGTATAACACTTCAGTCAGATTGTTGGCTGAAAAATGGGGAGGTGGAGTCTGCGAATTTGATAAAAAGATTGGATTCTCAAAAAATCAGACGTTGCCTGATGGAACACAGATATCAACTTTATATGCAAGGGATAACGAAGTAATAGAGTCTGTTACATACGGGTGGCATCCTGCACAAGGAGATGACGAATACATTCAGAATAGGATGGCCAATTTGTTTGCATTTGCGCTAAAAGAATATTTTGGAGCAATTGTGGCAAATTAGTAGTATAACTCGGTAAGTTTTGATTAAATATCTAATTTTACACTTCGCTAAGTTTTAAAGAATACATTATAAATCCCTTTTTCAGTAGAATAGAGCCTTGCCAGATATCTGACAAGGCTTTGTCTTTTTACTCATATATCAGGTTTCATACTTTTGGTTAACAAACAATCAAAAACATGACAATTTTTTCAAATCTTTTTGAGTGGCTGAAGATTAGTAACCGCCCAAAGCACGTCAAAGCAGGCATTATCATTTTCATCGTTTGGATTACTGTTGTATTGGCTTTAACATCTATGTCCATTTTGCAAGCTGCATTCACAGGCACTATGTGCGTATTTGTTGCAATGTGTTCTGTAGAATATATTCAAAAAAACATTGATGCAGAATGGGATTGGTTAGATGTCTTATCTGGTATTCTTTTCCCATTGATTGTGACTTTAATCATTTACCTGTATGGAGTTTTTAAATGAGATAGTCAATACGCTGAGTAGTATTCTTTCTTCAATATTTCTTCCATTAATTGGAGCACTGATGTTTTATGATGCACGGAGAAGAAAAGAAGAGGCGACCGCACATAAAGAAGAAGCTGCTGCTCGAAAAGCAGATACAGATAATATAACCAGTTATGCTGCTGAATGGAAAGAATTATATGAGAAAAAGGAAGCTAAGGTTCAGGAGCAGGATAATAAGATAGATCAGCTTTATGCAGAAAAGAATGAAGACCGGCAACGGATTCGGGAGCTGATGGAGAAGAATACAGCTCTGGAATTGGAAAATCAGAAGTTGACTGTAAAACGATGTGATGTGAGAGGATGTGGTAAAAGACAACCTCCTAATGATTATTAACTATAAATAAAATAAAGAATTTATGACAACACAACCACGAGGCTTGCGGAACAATAATCCAGGTAATATCCGCAATTCAGATGCTACCGACTGGCAGGGCGAAGTTCCTGTATCTAAGAAACGAGACAACACCTTCGAAGAATTCGAAGATATGGCACATGGTTATCGGGCATTAATCAAGCTGCTGCAGAACTATCGTCGTAAGTACGGATGTCAGACGATTGCTGACTTTATCAGTCGTTGGGCACCCAGAACCGAAAACAATACATCCGGATACATTTCGCGCGTATGTAAGGAAATGCAGGTACCGACAACCTACGTTCCGGATGTAGAGGATAAGGCAACTATGTGCGCTTTTGCTGCTGCTATCTCACAAGTTGAAAATGGTGTACCGGCTATTATGAAAGATGTTGAATCAGGCTGGGACTTATTATGAGAACATTCATTATTTCATTCTTTACAATTGTTTTTTGCTCGGTGTTTCTCGGTTGTAAGACTGGGAAACACCTTACTTCAGACAACCATACACAGATCATTGTGCATGACAAACTGATACCTGTATTCCGTCCTGCTGATTCCGCATCTATCAGAGCCTTGTTGGAGTGTGATTCAAATGGTAGGGTTGTGCTTTCTTGGTTGGATATGGCACAGTCGGAGAATGCACGCCTTCGGTTCAAATTGGATTCTATGGGTAATCTGATGGCGGACTTCAAGGTTTCTTCAGATACGGTTTACATTCCAGGAAAGGATAGTACGGTTATTAAAGAGAAAGTCAAAACAGTAGAAGTTGAGAAAGAGCTTACCGCATGGCAAAGGTTCTGTATCGTATTTACTGTGATTGCGATAATATTCATAGTGTTGTTTGTAGGCTTCAAATTTCGTTCAATTTTAAATTTCTTCAGATAATATGGCAATAGATCAGATAGCGACCGTTGAGGTCCGGGTGAATGGTGAGGAAGCCAAGCAGGAACTCAAGAATTTGGAGGCGATAGCATCCGGATTAAAAAAGGAGCTGGCTGATGCTTACGAAGCTGGTGATACGTCTAAGATCAAACAGGTTACATCCGAGCTTCGTAAGACTGAAGCGCAGATCAAGACGTTGAAGAAAGATACTACGGCGCTTACTGAGGTGATGAATAACCTTGATAAAGCAACGCCGAAAGAACTTCGTGCTACTCTGACGGCCATTAATCGGCAACTGAATAGTGGTTACATCAAGCGAGGATCAGCAGAGTGGAAATATTATCAGCAACAGGCTAAGCTGGTGACTGCCGAACTTCAGAAGATTAAAACGGAGGTGCAAGAAACCGAGAGCTGGATTTCTCGTTTCAATAACGGGCTGACGAAGTGGGGAGGTTTGTTGGCAACTGGTGCAGCCACTATCACGGGTGTATCTATGGCATTGAATACCCTTCGTAATAACCGCGACTCTAAGGAATCCTCTCAGGCAGAGCTGAAAGCTTTGACTGGGTTGGACGATTCATCTATTCAGTGGCTCACCGAACAGGCAGAGAAACTTTCTACTACCATGGACGAATCCGGTTTACGTATCCGCCAGTCATCCGACGAGATCCTTCAGGCTTATATGTTGATCGGTTCCAAGAAACCGGAGATTCTGAAAGACAAAGAAGCACTAAACGCTGTTACCATCGAAGCCATGCGTTTGGCGGCAGCTGCAAAAATTGACTTGAAGGATGCAGTAACGGCAACTACCGTATCTCTGAATATGTACGGTGAATCTGCTGATCAGGCGGCACGTTACGTTAACGTGTTGGCCGCTGGTTCTAAAGAGGGTGCCGCTGATGTATCTGCCCAGGCTGCCACAATCAAGAATGCAGGTGTGGCTGCGTCCGGAGCAGGGGTGAGTATCGAACAGCTTGGAGGCACAATCCAGATGCTGGCGGAGAAAGGACTGGAGGCAGAACCAGCCGGTACGGCACTTCGTAAGTTCTTCCTGGTATTACAGACTGGACCGGATGAGACGAATCCGAAAGTAGTTGGGTTGCAGACTGCGCTCGAGAATCTGAATAAAAAGTCACTGTCGGCTGCACAGATCCAGACTATGTTCGGTGAAGAAGCTTATTCTGCCGCTACCATCTTGATTGATAATGCGGATAAGGTACGTCAATATACCGAAGCTGTGACGGATACCAATGTCGCCATGGAGCAGGCAGCCATTAACTCTGATACCAACGAGGCTAAGATGGCGCAGTACCGCAATAGCATTAAAGAGGCAGGTATTGAGCTGATGGAACGGCTTAACCCATCGTTGTCACTCCTGACCGGATGGACTACGAAGATCATCGTGGCTCTTCCTACTTTGATTGACTGGTGTATTAAATATAAGTCAGTTTTGATTGCATCCGGTACTGCTTTGGCGGCATATAATATAGCTGTGAATGCTGCCACCATCTATACCAAAGCGTATGACCTTATTGTAAAGGTTGCGACTGCATCGACAAGCGGTTTTAACAAAGTGTTGAAACTGAATCCGGCAGGGTTGGTGCTGGCTGGTATTACCGCACTGGTGGCGTATATCACTACCAAGTTGATTCCTAGTACTGATGCGGCGACAGAAGCACAGCGGAAGTATAACGACGAATTACAACGTACCCAGGAGGAACTCAAAAAGTATCAAAGTATTGAGGATAGGTTTAGCAACATTGATGCTTTGAATAATCGGCAGCGTCAACAGTTAAAGTCTGATGCAGAGTCAGAATTGTCAGTCATAGAAGATAAATTGTCAAAAGAAGTTATCGCTTTTCGAAAATATTATGATGAACAAAAGAAGATCATCGCAGAAAGAAAGGATATTGACGAATCTCAGCGTCAGGCTTTGATTCATTCTTTGGACAAACAGGCAAGTGATAAGGCTGCATCTCTTTTGGAACTCGATCAACGCCAGAAGAATTTGAAAAAAATTATCAGTTCTATACCAGAGGATACGAGCACTACCGTAACAACGGTTAAGACCTATGAAGAAAATGTTAAAACGACAAAAGAAAATCCTCAGGTAACGGCAGAAAATAAACGGTACTACGATGAACTAGCAGATCTGAAGAAGTCGTACCTCGCCAGCGACGAGATGACGCAGCAGGAATATAGTCGGTTCATGGAAGATCTGGAGATGCGTCACCTCGAGAACATGCTGGCCATTGCCGGACTGGAACCGGAGAAACGGCAGCAGATCGAGCAGAAAATCCTCGAAGCACGAATTAAGTACAAAGAAGAGTGTGAGAAATTGGATGAAGAAGATGCTAAAAAAACATCCGAAGAAGCGTTCTCCAGGCTGGAGAAACAATACCAGTTGGAGATAGAGAAAGCTACGCAAAAACATTATGACGGTTTGTCATCCGAGCAGGAATATCGTCAGCAACTGATAGACATTCAAAATGAATATTATGATCAGGTGCTTTCTTCTTCCGAAATTTCCGAAGAAAAGAAAGCTGAGATTATTGACAAAAAACAAAAAGAGAGTCTTGAAAAATCCCGTAAAAATTATGAAGAGAATCAGCGTAAGGTAAGAGAGCAGCTTTCATTTGCGCAAAATATCGGACAACAATTTGGAGAAGCATTTGCGGAAATGCTGACTGATTCAGAAACTTCTTTGGGTGACTTTATGAAGGAAACTCTAAACATCATACTGGATAGTCTTCAGAAGATGATGATAGCTTATATTGCTGAAACACAAATGAAGAATATAGCGACCTTAGGTTTCATTGGACTAGCTAAAGCTGCAGCTGAGATAGCATTAATTACCGCGGCCTTCCAAACGGCAAGGGCTGTAATAAATGGTTTTGAAACGGGTGGTTACACCGGTACTGGAAGACATGACGAGCCCAAAGGAATAGTCCATGCCGGTGAGTTTGTCGCTAACCGTTATGCCGTGCAGAATCCGGCTGTTCGTCCGGTTCTGGACTTAATTGATCAGGCGCAGAGGAACAATACCATCGGTAGCCTGACTGCAAAAGATGTTTCTGCGGTGTTGTCGGGTGTTGCTTCGACGACAAACAATACCTATTATCAGCAAAGTGTACCTACTGATAACGGAATGTCTGTTATCATGCTCGAGGCTGCTAAGGTGATAGATGCACTAAACAGGAGATTGAACGAGCCAATATATACATACACACGTGCTACTGGCAAAATGGGAGTAAACGAAGCTCAAGATCTGGTAGCACGAATGAAAAATAATGCATCGAGGAGGGTAAAATTATGACGAGATTGTTTATCGACGGTCAGGAAGTTGTGCTATCTGAAAACTTTGAACTCGAACTGATAACAGAGAATCCATACTTCACCCGCAATGGGGAATATACTTATGATATTGACATAGATTTAAGGGATGCTCACAATAGAAGTATTTATCAGAATATAAACAGATCTGATGTAACAAAAGGGATAAAGAATCGCAAGGCGACATTAATGTCAGGGGCTCTTGAAATCATATCGGGCATGGAGGTTATTCTTTCAATTGAAAATTATACGGCTAAAATTCAGATCGTAGCAGGAAACTCGCAGCTGAATTATGAAGGCGGTGATACAAACATACGAAGTATGCTCCTTGATGGAATATCCATGTCATCACAGGAAGCGGTCAATACGTTGTTTGGCAATTTTCCGGAGTATAAGGTGGTATATCCTCCGATTGTTAATTACACTGAATCAAATGGAGATATGTCGATATTAAACAACGTGAAGGTGGGCGAAGATATATCCTTCACAGATGTAGAAAACATATCTCCTCAGTATTATCTGTTGTATGTAGTAGAAAATTTGATCACGAAGTTGGGCTTCACAAAAGGAGTGAACGAACTCGAGGATGATCCTGTATGGAGCAGGTTGTTTATCGTTAATCCATATAAGGATTCCATACTGCAAGAGCTGCTGCCTGACTGGACAATAAATGAGTTTATCGAACAGATTGAACTCTTCCTGGACTGTATTATATCTATTGATAAGGTTAATGGCAGGTTTAATATTATCAGTTTGAATAAGTATTTTGAAAATCAGGATATTGTTTGTTTAGATAATGTTATTGACGACAGTGTCGAAAAAACATTTGACGTAGATACTAATTATGCTTTTGCTTATAAATATGTATCCTATGATTTACCCAGTGACAAATATTATAATTATCTGAAGCTTAAAGATGGAGTTAGAGAAAATTGTTCTATTGTTTCTAGTCCTGAATGGGATGACTTCCAAACTCAATATGAACAATATTACTCAGGACCATATATTCTACATTCAGATGACTATGGACTCGATTATGTTGTTACAGATTATTCTGTTTCTGGAGAAACCAAAAAAGGTTTGATAATAGTTGATCGATTTAAGGATGCAGGTGATTTGGATTCACGGGATAAGAGTTCATTTCAGATAGTTCCTGCTGAAATAGAAAAAATCTCAATATATAGTGTAACTGGTGGACGTTATCTGATTGGACCGGCTGTAAAGAAATTGAAAACGGATTCTGGCAGCAATGCTATTAATGATTTGATAAATAGCTCTGAAGTTAAAAGTGATATTCCAGATAAATTGTACGTAGGTATTTATTATGGTATACAGAAAGCGTTGAACAGAGGACCCAATGAGTTTCCTGGTGAGTATTGGGATAAAATGCCAATGGGTTCGAATGACAGATATTTTATTCAAGAACCGACTACACTTGGTGGTAATCAGGCTATTCTTACCTTACCCGATTATACGATTACCTTGGATGGTGACAATGGTCTGTTTAATCGAATCTATAAGAATAAACGCGAGATAGACACATCTGTCGAATATACTTTTCAGTTTTTGACGAATACTGTATATAAGCTTGACCGGATCTTTGTTATACGAAATAAACGGTATTACTGTAAAGAGATTCGCTACAAAATTACTCCTAAAGGTATGGATAAAATAGCAGAGGGAGTTTTCTATTTGGCTGAATAGAGTTTTCTTCATCTTTGGGTGGGTATTCGTTGTGAAACGGATACTCTACTAAAATTCCCCTTCGAAATGTTTGGTTTCTTCATGTACCGTCATATTGCTACCCTTCAGATACTTATTGGTTGTAGAGATATCTGCATGGCGGGCCTGGTCGCGGGCGATGACAATACCTTCAGCATTGGCCAGGTCACGTATTCCTGAATCCTTCAGGGAATAGAATTGATAACTGTCTGGGAATCTCAGCTTTTCACGTACCTTATTGAAGTAGTTTCTGTACACTTTTGTAGTAACCTTTTCTTTCGATGGTTTGAATCCTTTTCCAAATAGATAATAATCACTGGGATTTTTGAAGACATCAAGATCAAGCATTGCTTTAATGAGCTTGTCATTAAGACCGACCATGCCGTCTTTGCGGTTCTTGCTGATGCTTGATGCGATGAATACCTTTTGTTCCTTCAGGTAGATGTCGGATAACTTGATATTGGTTATTTCGTCCGGACGGATAAAGGTATAATAAGCGAACTGGCATAAGAACAGGAAATATGGATTCTCTTTCTTGAGATATTTTTTCAGTTTTTGTATGTCTGTAATTGATAGGGCAGACCGTTTTTTCTCCTCTTCCTGTAGCATGCGGATGTTTTCTACCGGATTCTTGATAAGGTACTGCTTTTCCATCATCCAGTTACAGAGTGAAGACAGCCAGGTACGATAATTGTTTCGGGTTCTGGCTGAAGAATCACGGTCGAGCAGTATATAATCTAAAAAGTCAGAAATGAAAGGTTGGTCTATCTGATAAGCATACACGATAGCCGGTATGTGTCTGGCTGTGTATTCTTCAAATACTCGTAGCCGTTTCTCATAATCCTTTAGCGTATTCTCTTTAATGGTACCGGCGGCATACAGTTTCTCCAGATATATATGATACCTTTGGATAATATCTATATACGGTGTGTATTGTCTTGAGTTCTCGACATTTGCCCACGGATTCCAGCCGGAACGGAGCTTTATATTAAGGTTTGTGATGATTTCGTTAGCCTGGCGGCGACGGTCGGTTATCTTTGGTATTCCATCAAGCATATACTTTTTGCGCTTCATTTTCTGTTCAAGCGGATCGTATGCTGAGAAGTCAATATACCAGTTTTTGCCTGTGTGCAGCTTGGGTGGAGTGTACGAAATTATACTGGCTAAGGAAGCACTTTTCTTATGGTTTGAAAACATTTTTTTCTACGTTTTTCGAGTTCGAAAACGCAGTACGGTTTGACATCATGAAAATGAGTTGTCCGATATTTGTCCGGCCTATAAACGGACAAAAGCTGCAACTTTTTAAGTTACAGCTTTTTATCTCGGCACGGGAAGAGAGGCTCGAACTCCCGACACTCGGTTTTGGAGACCGATGCTCTACCAACTGAGCTATTCCCGTGTTTGCGGTTGCAAAGGTACGATAAATTTCTATATTTGCAAATCCTTTCCTATAAAAAATAGTACCCTTTTTCTTATATTAATCCTAAGTCTTTGAATATGAGTTGATATGTTTCTGCTTTTTTTTCTATTTTTAGTGGATAAGCCCGACTGGATGAAGGCATTCTGTATAGATAAAGTGTACGGTCGTTGTATTCAAAGGAGGATTTTCCTCCAATAGGAGGTTCTGATACATGTATTTGTTGGCGTAATGTATCTGTTGCCTTCTGACCTGTGGTAACGATTGCCCGACATTTAGGGAGTTGTTTTAGCAACAAATCAATGTCTGTAGGTTCAATTATCTCTAGAAACTTGTCTGATGCATTATCCTGTAACCGTCGTACGGCAGAAGCTGTATCGTATAGGGCTATCCCTTTTTCGTTGAGGAATTCTATGATTCGTTCTTTGTCGAATGATTTTTTGTCCGGATGCAGAAAATGATCTTTATCAGAAAAAAAGATTATTCCGATGATTCTCCACATATCATTTTGCAGGTTGGGGTAGAAGAAATCCATACTCCATCGTTTCTTCTGGGGAGGAAAGCTTCCCAGCATCAATAACACCGCATTACCGGGAAGGAAAGGTTCCAATGGATGAGTTTCTATTGGCGGAATAATCTTTTCTGCGTTCATATCTGAATCTGTCAATCAGGCTTTAGGTTTAGGTTCTTTTTTAGCCAGCAATACAATGTTGTATACATATTCGGTCATCCAGCTTTCTGAATAGCCTAAAGTGTGCTGGTAAATACGGATATTATGACAAGTTTTACGTACTCCATCATCTTTCCAGTCTGTCTTGGTCATAATGTCATGGATAGCTTTTTCTGTCATGCCACGCAACATTTTCTTAAACACTCCCGGCATACGGAATTTCCATTGCATCAGGTTGCCTATTACCATCATCAGATCCTGGCTGAAACCTTGGAACATGAAGAGGTAATTCTTGATATCATTTGCATTTTTACAGTTCTTCTTGATAGAATTGTCAATTTCTTTAAAGAATACGTCATTCAATCCATAGATATCACTTAGCATCTTTTTACATTTTGAACGTTCAGCGATTCCCAGTTTATTGTTTTGGGTAGGAATTTTAAGAGTACGCTTGAATACAGCCATGTCAGGCAGGAAATTGATGTTGCTGATACCTAGCTGCGCAGCCATTACCGACTGATAATATACACGTATAAGTGTCATAAAATCTTCCATTCCTCCTACGCGTACAGTTTCGTCGGTTTCTGAAGTTTGTTTTTTTCCGAATATTTTAGAAAATATGCTCATAATGATATAATTTGTTTATTTAGGTGCAAAGATAGAAAATCTTTTTGTTCATTCTTTTCATTCACCGTCTTTAAGGCGAAAATAAAATGTATGTTCCTCGAAATATTGTTCTACCAGTCCGAAGCGGATGAAGTCGGCCAGCAAGCGGCTTATTTGTTTGCGGTTCATACGTGTAAGTTTGCTGCATTGTCCTAGCGTTAGAGCTCCCTGCTGTTTTAAGATAGTCAGGACTTGCTGTTCCCGCTGAGTATAGGTTATGATTACTTTCTTTTCTTCGCGGTCGTGCTTCCATATATTCAGATGTATAGGATTGGCCAATATATTTTCGTCTTTGATGCGTACGTAGGCCCATGGATGATTATTTTCGTCTAATGCATATATGGGTTTTTGTGTACTCTCGCTTATTTGTACCTCCAATACATCTTTCCCTTCTATGTGATAGATATGTGTTTCCAGTTCTATTTCCGGCCGGCAGTATAATGTGGCTGCGGCCTCTACCATATAGATTTCCTCTTCCGAGCGGACACCGGCTATTTTCCCATTATCTTTTACTCCAACCAGCAGTCTTCCTCCTTCTGTATTGGCGAATGCAGACAGGCTTTTGGCAATTTTTCTTGCGTCGGATATGGCAAACTTAAAATCCTGATGTATATGTTCTCCTTCAGATATGAGTTTTTGTATGTATAATGTATTTGAATTTGTTTTCATAACGGCGCAAATAAATAAAAACGGCTGTTCTCCCGCATGAAAGTACGCTATCTTTTGCGAAAAACAGCCGTTGTCTTTAGGCTTCTGTACTTATTTAGTCACAGTGCTTATGGGTCATAATATCTAATACAAGCTTGTCGGTTTCGTTCATTCCTTCCGAACCTATCTTGGTAAGATTGCGTATACTCTGATTTACGTTTTCTTCGATGATACCTTCTACGGCAGTTACACATTTCTGTTCCATCGCCATGATGGCAGACATAACAGCAGTCGAAACTCCACTTGTCAGCTTCAGTGCGCAACTTGGTTTGGCTCCATCGCAGATCATGCCGGTAAGTGTGGCGATCATGTTTTGTACTGCATACATTACCTGCTGATATCCTCCACCCATAAGGTAGGTGATACCGCAGCTACTTCCTGTTGCGGCAACAACACAACCACACAAGGCTGATAAACGTCCCAAGCTTTGTTTGATGTAGATAGCTGTCAAGTGGCTGAGTATAAGGGCACGTGTCAATTCCTCTTCCGAATTATGATTGTCTTCAGCATAAACAACGACAGGCAATGTGGCGGCAATACCTTGGTTACCGCTACCAGAATTACTCATTACCGGTATCATGGCTCCTGCCATACGGGCATCACAGGCAGCAGAAGTATACGATAATATGTGGGTAAATGTATTATTTCCCATGATATTTCTTTCTGTCTGACTGTTTCTTAACATTCTGCCCAGTTCATGTCCATATTTCCCTTGGAAAGAACGTTCGGCTGCATTTTTGTTCAGACGTCTGGCCTCTAGAATAAATTCAATTTCTTCAAGAGGAGCTGTTGTTGCGAAATCGAAGACCTTACGTAAGGTCAGTTCAACGTGAGCAGCCTGAGCTTCGGCTGAGGCTGGTGTTCTATTGTCGAGAAGAACATCCTGATTGCGACTTATGTAAACAAAATTAGTATGTCCGCCGCTAATGATAGCCGTTGCCGAATCATTGCCATGAGTACAAACTGCCTCTATATAAAGTTTTTCTTCAATATTTTCCTTTAAGGCAATGTCGATGCATTGTGATTCTATCATCTTTTTTCCTGCTTCAACAGCTTCGGGGTTACTGTCTTTCAATACTTCCAGTTGGTATTCAGATTTTCCAATCAAAGCCCCTAAAGCTACAGCTATGGGAAGACCGATCATATCCGTTCCCGGAATACCTACTCCCATGGCATTTTTCAGGATATTGGCACTTAAAAATACTTTTATGTTTTCAGGATGACAGCCTAAAGTTTCTGTAGCTTTTGCAACACATAAGGCTACGGCAATAGGTTCTGTACAACCAATCGCCGGGACTACTTCTCTTTTTATAAGAGCTATAATTTGCTCTCTTTCAGGTTTTGCGATAATACTTTCCATTCGGTTACGTATTTAAACTGATGAAAATTCCTATTGTTTCAAATCAATGAATGTACAAAAGTACATTTTTTGGAGGAATAAATAAGTATAGTAAAGAGATAAAAATATATTGTTGAAAATTTGTAAATTAAAAAATAATATGTACCTTTGCATCGCTTTTGAAAGGAAGCATTCTTGCAAAAGAGTTTTGGAGAGGTGGCAGAGTGGTCGATTGCGGCGG